>Ga0114940_10000355_pt1 | contig 23231 bp, 20 predicted proteins | sample ColdCreekSource_FD_87195 | JGI IMG/M metagenome (GOLD analysis project Ga0114940, IMG submission 87195) | Groundwater microbial communities from Cold Creek, Nevada to study Microbial Dark Matter (Phase II) - Cold Creek Source | ecosystem: Environmental > Aquatic > Deep subsurface > Groundwater ... | reverse complement strand
TTCCAGTTGATCAGGAAATTCCGCTGTAGGCGATCGCTTCCAAAAACGATTTTTTTCCTTGCCGTCAACTAGTGCCACAATACCCCAGGTACCGTGATTATGGATTGGGGAAGAAGCCCCTGGTTTCCAGGCTACCATTTGCACCGTTAGAGGATATTCTGGTTCACGATATAGCATTTTGACTGACCAACCAGTTTTTGGCGATGGCTGATCATATTCCATTTGTAGCCAATAGGAACTAGTTAATAAGTTTCTGACGAGAGGCATAATTGCCTTCAGGCGATCGCGATCGTCGTCAAGATCACATAAAACATCTTCCAAATCCGTCAAAAACCGAAAAAGGCGGTAGGGATCGGCAGCTAATTCAGTTTCGGGGGGATAATAAGCTTCTCTAGTACAGTCATCCAGTACAATCCAGTTTTCACATTCAGGATTAGCTTCGGTCAGGCGATCGTTATGGGCTGTTGATTGAGACATAGAATTTTATTTAATCCTAAGAAGGAAATTAATCTGTTTAGGCTGAGATCAGGGGACTAGGGGACTAGGGGACTGGGGGACTAGGGGACTAGGGGACTAGGGGACTAGGGGACTGGGGGATGTAAATCTCGATCTCAGGTAAATTTAAGGTTCAGGACGTAATATAATCCTCGTCAACAAAAACACTTTAGCTTTACAGAAGAATTTTACAGAAGAATTATGAAACTAAACTATCTTGCTACTATCACTGCTGCTTCAATTCTAACTATTGGTGGGACTGCTTTTTTCACTGATTTTGCTACTGCATCTACATTTTCTGGTACAGCTACTATTGTTGCAGGAAGTCCCTGTGCAGCAGTAGATCCCTGTGCGGCAGTAGATCCCTGTGCGGCAATCAAGACTAATCCTTGTGCGTCAGTAAATCCCTGTGCGACGGTAGATCCTTGTGCGGCAATCAAGACTAATCCTTGTGCGTCAGTAAATCCCTGTGCGGCGGTAGATCCTTGTGCAGCAGTAGATCCCTGTGCGGCAATCAAGACTAATCCTTGTGCGGCGGTAGATCCTTGTGCAGCGGTAGATCCTTGTGCAGCAGTCGATCCCTGTGCGGCGGTAGATCCTTGTGCAGCGGTAGATCCTTGTGCAGGAAAGTAAATTTCTCTTTCTTGATACTCAATAGTTAATTTCTTTTCTCACATCGGGCAATCATAATCATTTATGGTTGCTCTGTTTTTTATCAACAGCTTATAACTTAGAGCCTATAGCTTATAGCTATTGCAGAGCAGATAAATCATGAAAACGATCAACTTCAGCCAATGCAAGTTTAAATTAGGATTATCGATCGCGATCGCTTTAAACATTGTTTTAAATATCTCTAGCTGCCAAGTTTCTCAAATTGCCGATTCATCCCCTCTAACTCAACAAGAATGCGAAACAGACGGTTCTTTTGTCTTTATTCCTTCGGGGAAATTTATTCAGGGCAGCGATCGCACGGAACGAGATTATGCTTATCGGATCTCGGCTGAAGCGATCGGCAAAACCCCAGCAGGTATTCAGCAAGCAGAACAAAAGTTGCGTCAAACAGGGTGGTTTAATGGGGAAAGAGATCGCCAAACTGCATCGACATCGAGTTACTGTATTAGTCGTAATTTAGTGACGAACCAAGAGTATCAAGAGTTTATTCAAGCAACCAATTATCCCGCCCCAGATATTACCGAGGCAGAATATCAACAACAGGGATTTCTGGTACATCCTTACACCAAAGTGCAAGAGTTTCTCTGGAAAGATCGAACCTACCCGAAAAATGAGGCTCAACATCCAGTGGTCTTAATTTCTTATGAGGATGCCTTAGCTTATGCTGATGGTCAAGGACAACGAACAGGAGCAACCTATCGCTTACCAACCGAATTAGAATGGGAAAAGGCAGCTAGAGGAGCATCAGGTAATTATTTTCCTTGGGGTAATGACTGGCGCTCAAATGGCACAAATTCCGCTGGCAGTGGCTTGAATTATACTAATGAGATTGGTGCTTTTCCCCTCAGTAAAAGCGTGTATGGGGTTGAAGATATGGCAGGTAACGTCTTTGAATATACCTCCACCCTCGAACAGCAAGGAAGTCGTGTGGTCATGAAGGGGTGTGGCTGGGATGATTTTCCTGGGTTTTGCCGTGGAGCCTATCGCCACACTCGTCCTGTGGATTCCCGCCATATTTTATTTGGTTTTCGGCTGGTTAAAGAACCATAATTTGAGGCAACCATTTGCCATTATCAATCCTGACAGTCAAAATAGTGAAGCTTTTACTGTGCTTTTCACGTGAGTAGACCCATATCCGAAGGTGTATCCTCCTTCGAGGACGTAGTCCTTTAGGGCAATGATTAGATTACTAAAAGCTAGAAGCTAGAAGCTAGAAGCTACCGACTAAAGGAGCATAGATGAAAATTTTAATTACAGGGGTAGCTGGCTTTATTGGTTTTCACTTGGCCAAAAAATTGCTGGAGTCAGGAAATCAAGTATATGGAGTTGACAACCTTAATGACTACTATGATGTTGGTCTAAAGCAAGCTCGTCTCGAACAACTATTACCCTATCCTAAATTTACCTTTGAGTATCTCGATATTAGCGATCGCTCTTTGACAGCTAATCTATTTGCAGCAGGGGATTTTGAGGTGGTAGTGCATCTAGCAGCCCAGGCAGGGGTGCGTTATTCCTTAGAAAACCCCCACGCCTACGTCGATAGTAACTTAATCGGCTTTACTAACATTCTGGAAGGTTGCCGTCATAGCGCCATACAACATTTAATTTTTGCTTCTTCTAGCTCAGTATATGGCAAAAATACGCAAGTTCCTTTTTCCGTGGAGGATCGGGTTGATACTCCCGTGTCCTTGTATGCTGCCACCAAAAAAGCCAATGAGCTGATGGCTCATGCCTATAGTCATCTCTATCAGATTCCCACTACAGGGCTACGTTTCTTTACGGTATATGGCCCTTGGGGTAGACCAGATATGGCCTATTATAAATTTGTTAAGGCGATCGCGGAAAATCGACCCATCGATGTCTACAATTATGGCAAAATGATGCGGGATTTCACTTATATTGACGATGTTGTCACGGGCATAATGAAACTCATTCCCCACCGAGCTAAATCCCGTCCTCCCTATAAGATTTACAATCTAGGTAATAATAATCCCGTAGAGCTACAAGAATTTATTGCCACCATTGAAACTTTGATGGGAAAAAAAGCTCAGAAAAACTTTTTACCGATGCAGCCAGGGGATGTGATTACTACCTATGCGGATATAGAGGAATTGATGACTGATATTGGCTTTGCACCAGCCACTCCGATCGCTCAAGGGTTAGCCAATTTTGTTCACTGGTATCAGTCATATTATTTGTCCAATGTGGATTCCCCTAGTTTAAATAAACTTGTTCGTAGTTTTTAGCTTTACAGCCATTTTTAGCAGACTTCTAATTTAAAAAGTTGATGGGTTACGACGGATTGTTAGCTTGAAGTTAGATTCAAGATCTTCACCGTCTAACCCATCCTACTTCTAACTGACTTTATGCGAAGCGGTACCCTTTAGGGCTAACTTCATCAAAATAGTCTGGTCATATCGCTATATTCAATTAATAACTGCTCATTGCTGATATATACGTCGTCCTGTTGCGGATTCCAGAGTAATTCAAACTTAAGCACAGAGTCTTTTTTCATCCTGCTTAGTTTAGTCAGTTCTTCAACTAGTTGTTGCTTGGTGTTAATGGATTGAAACAATGGAGCAGTGTGAGATGTGCAGAGAATTAGGGTAACTACGACGTAGCTATAGCCTTCCTGATAACCAGTGCTACTGCTAACGTTGCGATTGTAATTAATCAAACTCGGTGTTTTATCGGCAAATTTATTTCTTTCTTGGTGGGAAATAAAATCAAATTCTGATTCGACTTTTTCTAGAGGCAGGGCGATGGAGCCATAACTAATATGAGTCCAATGTCCCTGTTCAATCAGCACCGCCACAGTTTGGTGCATCAGATCAACTAAATCGTAATCTGCATTCAAATGAGTCACACCACCCACTCGACTTAGCTCCTCTCTCAACTGGCTGGCGGGAGGAGAAAAGGCAATTTGGAGCTTGGATACTGTCGCTTTATCCGTTTGATTAAGATCTACTGTTGTTGGTGGAACTGGCTCTACTGGATCGATCGCTTCGGGAAATTCCTCTTGGCGATCGCTATTTAGAATATCTTCAGATTCATCAGGCTTGATCAACAGCATTCGATAGAACAAAAACAGCGGATAGAAGATTCCTAAAGGGACAAAAAATAATAGCAAGAACAACAATGAAAGCTGCCTCATGAAACCTGATGCGGATTTTTCCTGCTCTGAATCCTTAGCTGGATTATCCGCCAAAAATACACTTAGGGATTCACTAGCTTTCTTTTTCCTGTCGTCATTCCCGTCGTCAGGAGTTAACCCATTTTCTAGTGACGACAGGTGATGCTCAAATGCACCTGAAGGGGATATAGCCTCGCTCCTGGATGAACTTACGCCGTAAGCGATAGAAGTTAATAATACAACAGTAAAAAACCTAAAATTAGCAAGACTTACCATTTTGGATTGAGACACTCTTAAAAATATTTGGTGAGAAATTTTTTATTGATACAATATTACATCACTTGATTTATTTAAACCTCCATTACTTTCGCTCCCGAAGGATTGATCGCCAGCGATCGCACTTGGGATTCGATTCCCTTACTGCTCCAAGCTGACTTCATTGCTGTGACTACCTGTTCTGCTTTTTCGGGACTAGTTAAGGCGAGTAAGGTGGGACCTGCACCACTAATTACCATGCCATAAGCTCCAGCAGCTAAAGCCGCCTGCTCCACTTCCTGATAGCCTGTAATCAGTGCTTGACGATAGGGTTGGTGTAATTTATCAGCTAAAGCAGTTTTGAGCCATGAAGAATTATTGGTTTCTAAAGCTCTAATTAATAGTCCCATACGAGAAATATTAAAAATTGCATCACTGCGACTATATTCTGTGGGCAATACGGCACGAGCTTCTCTGGTAGACAATTCAAAATTGGGAATAGCCACAATAGGAATAATATCCTGATGCCAAGGAATTAGGCTAATTTGCCATTCTCCTCGATCCTCCACCGACAGCAAACAGTTGCCCTGTAACGCTGGCACTACGTTGTCTGGATGACCTTCTATGGCGATCGCCATTTCCATGATTTCCCACTGATTGAGGGGATTTCCTGCTAGGCTATTTGCCCCCATTAGCCCCCCAACGATCGCTGTGGCAGAACTACCTAAACCCCTTGAGAGAGGAACTCCCAACTTAATCGTAATTTCTAAGGAGGGCGGTGTTTGTTCAATGTGTTGATAGAACTGAACTAAAGAACGATAAAGGAGGTTGCTCTCCCCTAATCCTACCTTGTCTGCTTCTGCTCCCTCAACCATAATCTTTAAGGTCGTATCACTATCAACCACCACAAATTGAAACTCGTTGGTCATAGTTAAGGCTGCACCAAGACAATCAAAACCAACTCCAATATTGGCTGTGGTGGCAGGGACGGTGACGGTAACATTATTCATATGTAGGGGCTATAATCTTGAAGTTACTGGAGCTGGCGATCGCCGACTTATTGCTCTCATTTTATCTTAGTCCCGAGGGAATGCCTGTAGAGCGGATATCAAGACAAGATGTTGAACTACAGAGAGTCGATTACAACCGCTATAATTATTGAAATTAACCGATAAATAAAATTACATTACGTATTTTCCAAGTAAAATTTTTATGCTCAAATACATATTGCGTCTAGTGGCTGCCTCTACAAGCTTTGTAGCATTGTTGTTTCTTACCCATTCTGCGATCGCTGCCACCCCGATCACCAATCTAGATCAGCAATGGCGACCACCTGTAGTGAGTTTGAATGTGGTTAGTCCTTCTTGGCAATTGGCTAATAACCAAAACACTAGCTCAGATGTTGCCCTTGACCATTTTGGTTGTACTTGTGCCACATGTATTCAAAGCCTAGGGCAAACCTACTAATCAAAGAAAAGCCAGCTTTGATAGCTGGCACTAGATTTATTCAATTAACTTCTAACTTCTAACTTCATTAGACTGCCTGAGGTTGAGGCTGGGGTTGGGGCTTAAACTGGAAGAGAGAGTAAACGACATTGCGACGAATATCAATCATCATCTCCAAGAACATTTCGTATCCTTCCTGTTTATATTCAATCAAAGGATCTTTTTGTCCGTAACCCCGCAGACCAATAGACTCTCTCAATGCATCCATCGCTTGCAAGTGTTCTCGCCACAAAGTATCAATCTGTTGCAGAATAAAGAACCGTTCTGCTTGGCGCATTAAACCTGGTTGCATACTGTCAATTTGGTGTTCCTTGATGTCGTAAGCTTTACGGACTTCTTCACAGAGGAAGTTTTTAATTTCATTGACGGTCATGTCTGCTAAATGCTCAGGCTCCACATCTTCCATCAGATAGATAAACTCTTTGGCTTTATCCACCATTTTGTCTAGCTTCCACTCTTCAGGGGGTAGCTCAGGATTAATGTAAGCATCAACAATTTCACTCATGGTTTTTTCAGCATACTGAATCACCTGTTCTTTGAGGTCGAATCCTTCCAGTACCCGACGGCGTTCAGCATAAATAGCGCGACGCTGGTTATTCATCACCTCATCATATTCAAATACCTGCTTACGGGTATCGTAGTAGAAAGTCTCGACCTTCTTTTGCGCTCCTTCGAGAGAGTTGGTGAGCATCTTGGATTCAATGGGCATATCGTCCTCTACCCGCATCATATCCATCAGTTTTTCGACGCGATCGCCGCCAAAGATCCGCAGCAGGTTATCCTGTAAACTGAGGAAGAATCTGGTGGAACCAGGGTCACCTTGTCTACCCGCACGACCTCGCAACTGGTTATCAACCCGACGGGATTCATGGCGTTCTGTCCCAATCACATGGAGTCCACCGTTGGTAATTACTTCCTCATGTTCCGCATCGGTAAAAACTTCATACTCTTTGCGTACCATTTTGTAAGCTTCTCTTATTTTCAGCAGCACAGGGTCATCTACAGGAGCATTTTCCGAGGCTACGGCAATTTTTTCCTCAGCATCTAACTCAGTTAAGCTTTGTTCACCATATTTTTGCACGGCAAACTTAACAGTTTCCTTAAGAAAATTCTGGACTGTGGCTGATAACTCCGTAGGAAAAATCTGGGGGGAAGCTTTCCAGGTTTTAACTTTTTTCCCGTCAGCACTATCGCCACCAAAACCTCTAGGAGCATCCTGTTTACCTAGGTCAATTCCTGGCACCGCCGCCATAAAATTATCGTCTTCTGGGGCAACTATTTTAGGCATTAAATACTCTCTCAGTTTGAGCCTTGCCATATAATCGGCATTGCCCCCCAGAATGATATCCGTACCACGCCCCGCCATGTTAGTAGCAATAGTCACAGCAGTTTTACGACCTGCTTGAGCGACGATTTCCGATTCTCGCTCGACGTTTTCGGGTTTGGCATTGAGGAGATTATGTTCAATGCCTTTTTCCTGTAGCAACCGAGACAGTAGCTCGGATTTTTCCACACTAGTTGTCCCTACCAATACAGGACGACCTTTTTCGTGCATATTGGAGGTGTCTTCCGCTACCGCCTGCCATTTACCAATTTCCTGTTTAAACACCACATCGGCTAAATCCGCACGCCGAGAGGGTAAATTAGTGGGAATAATCGTTACTTGAAGCTTATAAACCTTCTCAAATTCAGTTTCTTCGGTTTTTGCCGTTCCCGTCATCCCCGCCAAGGTGGGGTAGAGTAAGAAAAAGTTTTGGTAGGTAATACTAGCTAGGGTTTGGGTTTCTTTTTGAATAGTTACCCCTTCTTTCGCCTCAATTGCCTGGTGCAAACCATCACTCCAACGTCTGCCAGATAGAACCCGTCCCGTAAACTCATCGACGATCACAATCTCGTCGTTACGCACTAAATAGTTAACATCTTTAGTAAACAGTTCCTTGGCTTTAACTGCATTAGAAATATAGTGCGCCCAAGGATTTTCAGGGTCATATAAGTCCTGCACTCCCAATATTTCCTCGGCACGAGCAAACCCTTCATCCGTCATCAAAACATTGCGGGCTTTTTCATCTACTTCATAATCCCCCACTCCTTCACTACCGTGGGCATCTTGATCGTAATCTTCTACCTGCTTAACTAATTGGGCAGCAATTTGGGATGCCTGAAGATATTTTTCTGTGGGTCGTTCTACTTGTCCTGAAATGATTAGAGGCGTTCTAGCTTCATCAACTAAGACCGAATCTACCTCATCAATAACACAGTAGTTAAACGGACGCTGAACCACTTCTTCCATCGAAACCGCCATGTTATCCCGCAGATAATCAAAGCCTAGCTCACTGTTGGTAGTGTAGGTAATATCACAAGCGTAGTTTTTTCTTCTTTCCGCAGGACTCATCCCCGACTGAATCAGACCAACAGTTAAGCCAAGGAAACGATGTACCTGTCCCATCCACTCTGCATCTCTACGGGCAAGATAATCGTTTACTGTCACCACGTGAACTCCTTTCCCTGTCAAACCATTTAGGTACGCAGGTAAGGTACAGACGAGGGTTTTACCTTCCCCCGTTTTCATCTCGGCAATCTGACCTTTGTGTAATACTATGCCACCCAGTAACTGCATGTCGTAATGGCGCATGCCCAAGACACGAATTGCCGCTTCTCTCACTACCGCAAAAGCTTCGGGCAGAATATCATCAAGAATCTCTTTGATTTCCTCGTCGTTTTTCCCCTTCGCCAACAGTTCACGGAATTCATCTGTTTTGGCTTTTAAATCTTCATCGGACAGATTTTTGATGTCTTCTTCAATCAGGTTGATTTCTGCCACTAAAGGCTGAAACTTTTTTAACTTTCGTGCATTGGGGTCGCCCAACAGTTTTTGCAGCATAGTAATTCTTATGAATAATTCGTATTCTTATATAGTCTAATATTTGCTTTCTAATCCTCGATCGCCTAGTTAGATCGCAATATTTAACAACTCTTAATAATTCTATCATTTGCTTCTGGCAAGAAACTTTAGGGATATCTACCCATGAGGAGTGATTACCAGCGAGAACAATCCTCTACCATAGCAAATGTTTAAAAAACTTACCTTAAGCAGTTACTATAAGTGATAAGAGTTAGTTTTGCGCTCAATTGCTATCCTTTTAGCAGACTTCAGGAGACTTCAGGAGACTTGAAAAGCTGAAATGTAACTATGCAAACCTAGTTATGTTGGCTTATCTCTGATTTTAGATAACAATAACTAATTAAATTACTCCCATGAATAAGCAAAGTAACAAAAATCAGGTCCTTCAGTTTCTCTGTCAACCCCAAGGGGGAAAAACTTACCTGTTAAATGCTTTGAATTCAAACTCGGAACAGGTATTTATTGACGCTTTGCACAATATTATCGATGCCATGAATCAAGAACTTTCAATCAACCTCTCCAAGAAATTGTAGATTCCCCCTCAACTCTTCTAGACTAGATAGATACTTATAAGTTTATATTTCTTAATATGGCTAGAGATCTACGGGGATTTATCGAAATTTTAGAATCCAAGGGGCAGTTACGGCGAATTTCGGCGCTGGTAGATCCTGAACTAGAAATTGCGGAGATTTCCAACCGTCTGTTGCAGGCAGGGGGGCCAGGCTTACTGTTTGAAAATGTTAAGGGATCGCCTTTTCCCGTAGCAGTGAACCTGATGGGGACAGTAGAACGCATCTGCTGGTCGATGAACATGGAAGCCCCAGAGGAGTTAGAAACCCTTGGTTCTAAATTGGCGATGTTGCAACAGCCTAAACCTCCTAAGAAAATTAAGCAGGCTGTGGATTTTGGCAAAGTGCTATTTGATGTCTTAAAAGCCAAACCAGGCAGGAATTTTTTCCCCCCCTGTCAACAGATAGTGATCGAAGGAGATGACCTTGATCTCAACAAAATCCCAATGATTCGTCCCTATGGAGGAGATGCGGGAAAGATTATCACTTTAGGCCTAGTAATTACCAAAGACGTGGAGACAGGGACTCCTAATGTTGGGGTCTATCGTCTTCAACTCCAGTCAAAAAATACCATGACGGTGCATTGGCTATCGGTGCGGGGTGGGGCGAGGCATCTGCGGAAGGCCGCCGAAGCAGGCAAAAAACTCGAAATTGCGATCGCTTTAGGAGTCGATCCAATGATTATTATGGCAGCCGCCACCCCCATTCCTGTAGATCTTTCCGAGTGGTTGTTTGCTGGGTTGTATGGAGGCAGTGGAGTCAAGCTGGCTAAATGTAAAACCGTAGATTTAGAAGTACCAGCGGATTCCGAGTTTGTGATCGAAGGGACGATTACCCCAGGAGAAATGCTGCCCGATGGGCCCTTTGGGGATCATATGGGCTACTACGGTGGGGTGGAAGACTCTCCCCTGGTGCGTTTTCACTGTCTGACCCACAGAAAAGAGCCGATCTACCTAACTACTTTTAGTGGTCGTCCGCCGAAAGAAGAAGCGATGATGGCGATCGCTCTTAATCGTATTTATACCCCCATACTGCGTCAGCAAGTCTCGGAAATTGTCGATTTCTTCTTACCAATGGAGGCGTTGAGTTATAAGGCGGCGATTATTTCTATTGATAAAGCTTATCCTGGACAGGCGAGAAGGGCAGCCCTAGCTTTTTGGAGTGCGTTGCCTCAGTTTACCTACACCAAGTTTGTGATTGTGGTGGACAAAGATATCAATATCCGCGATCCTCGTCAGGTAGTTTGGGCAATTAGTTCTAAGGTAGACCCTTCAAGAGATGTTTTCATCTTGCCCGATACACCTTTTGATACCCTGGATTTCGCCAGCGCCAAAATCGGCTTAGGAGGGCGCATGGGTATTGATGCTACCACTAAGATTCCGCCAGAAACTGACCATGAGTGGGGAGAACCTTTAGAATCCGATGATGATGTGGCAGCAATGGTAGAGAGACGTTGGGAGGAATATGGCTTAGGGGATATCGATTTAACCGAGGTAGATGCCAATTTATTTGGCTATGACATGAAATAATGCTGCTGGAAATTTAAGTCTCTCAGCTTCATCAAAAGTTTATGCTTGTGACAATAAATTTAGTGAAATAATCAATAGTACGTGCTGATACATAGTCAAATACACTGATAAGTGTATATACGTAGCTTTAAGATCTCAATATTTAGGAAGCATCCATGAACAATAAATACTTGTCCCTTGCTCTAGTGGGTTGTGCGATCGCCTTTTCTGCAACCCCCCTCAAAGCCGAAGAAAAAGCCAATGCCGAGGCTTCTGAAGCAGTGTTTGTCTGTGCCAATATAGGAGACACTCCTACCATGTTTGCCTACAATCCAGGGCAAGTAAATCTGACTCCCGCAATGAGTTGGTATCCCGAATATTTGCTGCCAGGACAGTCTGGAGCAGAAATCTGTCAACAGACTGCCACCAAGTTACAAAGTTTATCGCAACAGGAAGATGCCAAGTATCTCAAAGCTCAAGCTACTCAAAATAAAAACTTGGTTTGTTTAGTCAGTCAAGAAGACAAAAACTGTGGAGACGAAGACAGTGAAAAACTCTTCAGTGTTAACCCCAAATTTAATGCAGGTTGTGTTTTAGAAAACAAAACTCCCATCGATTGCCAAGTGTATAAAGTCAGAGGAGTATATAGTTTCAATGATGAACCATATCAAGTTAATTGGTGGTTTTGGTAGCAGAAAACGATTCTAGATTACTGGGGCAGATCAAGAAAAAAGTTGAGCTTCAATCTTGTTCCCTGTCCCTAGTTTTGGTCTCAAAAAAACTCATCAAATGTTAAACAATATATATTTCTCAAAAGTTACTGAAGGAGTTGCTCAACAGCATACCTAGTAAAAGGTTAGTGAATCAGTAGAGTCGTTAAACTACCCGACAAACCAAGAGAAATTTGGTAAAAGTTACCTTTAAATATAAATTACATATAGAAATATATAGCAATTACTGAGTTTTGATGTCTCTTCTTAGAAAGCTTTCCGTCCCACAGTTTAAATTCCCTCTGATAATCTTCGTTTTATTTGCAGCCAACTTTGTAGCTCAGAGTGTCCACGCCGAAGTCGAGGAAACTAAGGGTTCCTCGGCATTAAATTTCAACCCGTCAGCTAAGAGCAAGTCTGATAAGACTCAGTTTCAGTTTATTCCCTCCCAAGACATCAAAATCAACGATAACATTGCGGTGGAATCACCAGCAGCAGAGGGTGCGCCCTCATTACGTCGTCAACCAGAGGGAGGAGAACGATTTGAACCCAAGCGCATACCATTACAAATTCCTTTTCCTAAACAAACATATCGAGCCTCCCCCAGTATTACCATTATTAATCCATCTGCTTATGGAGCATCTTGGGGCAGTGCGGGAATTGGTATTGGCTATCAAGAACGGGCAAGGTTTACCGACGAGTCCGACGGGGTGATTGGTCTGGGTTTTGGCTTAGGAGATGCTCAAGAAAATATTGGGGTACAGGTAGGGATTAGTCTGGTTGACGTTAGTTCACCCTTTAGCGATGGGGCAATTAACCTCAAGCTGCATCGTCGTTTGCCGAAAGACTTTACCGTGGCGATTGGCGTTCAAGGGCTAGCTACTTGGGGCAATACCGACGGTGGATCTTCCGTGTTTGGGGTTGCCACCAAGAGATTTAAATTACGCCAAGATAGAACTAAGCCTTTTAGTGAGTTGTATACCACCATCGGCGTGGGAGGAGGACAATTTCGCTCCGAGTCCGATGTCAATGAAGGTAACGAAAACGTTGGCGTTTTTGGCAGTCTAGCGGTCAAAGTAATTCAACCAGTTGGTTTTGTAGCTGAATGGAGCGGTCAAGACCTGACCTTGGGAGTTCCCATAGTCCCATTTAGAAAGCTTCCCCTGGTAATTGTTCCCTCCATTACTGATGTGACTGGCTCTGCGGGAGATGGAACAAGATTTGTTGTGGGTCTTGGATATAGTTTTTCTTTTTAATAATTTAAATAAATTGTCAGCAAGTAAAGTGAGATATCGATTATGAAATTAGCTCAATTATCAGGAAGAATATTGCTAGTATTTGCTTGGGTTCTCCTGGGGATACCATCAGCTCACGGGCAATCAGGTAATATGTCCGATAAGACCCTTCCTGATCCTGAAGCGATCATAACTCAGCCTGAAACTAATACAGGAGAAGGGGCGAATACTCCCGCCACAGCGGAAGAGAATACGGCGGGAGACGAAATAACCGTTACCGAAGAAAATGCCACTGTAGATACTCCTGATACGGCAGTTGTCAATCCTAATAATTCGGGGCCAGAAACGGAACTTATTGAGGTAGAGCAGGTGGAAGTGCCTCAAGAAACTACTACTGCTACCAATGAACTACCTGCTGAGTCCGATCAAATAGTAGAAAAATTGCTTGAGGAAAATAACCTCAGAGAAATTAAAAATGCCGAAGAAGAAGTAGCCCAAGAAGAAACTCCTGAAAAAGTAGAGCAGGAAGACACTGATGAAAAAGTGGCTCAGGAGGATGAAGAAAAAAACCCTGAGAAAGAGAATTCTGAACCAGGAGTAGGTCAGCTAGACCGCGTAGCTTACGAAACTCAGTTTCAAGAAGCACCTAACGATTTAGCCATCCTGATGCAGGAAGAATTCCAACTGACTGAATTAGTTGATTCTTCGGGACTGGAACTTTATGGCTCTGTACCAAGCGTCAAAGATATTTCCCATAGACTAGCTCAGTTAGCCCAGCAAACAGGTAAAAAACCTGCTTTTATCAATATCTCCCTCCAAAAGAATCAGCTAGAGTCGTTTCTAGTGTTACCAGAGCAAGTACAGGCTAATGCCAAGAACTCCTTAGTGGCATCATCTGAGTTAAATGGTGTTGATACACCTCCAAAAAAAGCGATCGCTTTACGCAAGACCGTGACCAACACTTCCCGTGAAGATATTATTGCCACGGCAACAGAGTTTCGCCAAGAAGTGAGTGATATTAGGAAGCTAAACCAAAACGGCTACAAACAATCCTCCCAAAAACTATACAATGTCTTGATTAAACCTCTAGAAGCTGAACTAGAAGCGAATAACATTGATGTTCTGATATTTTCTATGGATTCAGGACTGCGTTTATTGCCTGTGGCAGCCCTCTATGATGGCAAACAATTCTTAGTGGAAAAGTACGCGATGGGAATCGTTCCCAGTTTTGGGTTGACGGATACCCGCTATGTGAGTCCTGAGAAAGCATCCATTTTAGCGATGGGAGCATCGGAATTTAAAGATCAAGTGGGCTTACCGACAATGCCCATTGAATTAAAAACTATCGTCAGTAATCCTCGTCGTGGAGAGTCATTCCTCAATGAACAGTTCACGATTCCCAACTTTATTGCTCAAAATAGTGGACAGTCACCATTTTCCATCATTCATTTAGGCACTCATGCTGAATTCAAAGTGGGAGATTTAAGCGACTCTTATATTCAGTTTTATGATGATCGCCTGAGAATCCCTCAGCTACAAAAAGTATCAGAAGATCTGGGTTGGAACAGTGATGATAGTCCCATTGAATTGCTAGTGTTAAGCGCTTGTGAAACTGCTTTGGGGGATAAGGAGGCTGAGTTGGGTTTTGCAGGCTTGGCGGTGCAAGCAGGGGTAAAATCGGCGTTAGCTAGTCTCTGGTACGTTAGTGACTTAGGAACTTTGGCACTGATGGGAGAGTTTTATGATCAGTTGGATACTACCCTTAATAAAGCCGAAGCCTTGCGTCAGACTCAGTTACAAATGCTCAATAGCAGCGTCAAGGTGGATAGTAAACAGGTTAAGTTATCTAATGGAACGGCTTTAGCCCTACCAGCAGATTTTCCAGATGGCACTTTAACCCTTGATCATCCTTATTTCTGGTCGTCCTTTACTTTGATTGGGAACTGGAATTAATCTATTGGCTATAAGCTATAAGCTACAAGCTTTTAAAGTTTGCGATCGCCAATTATTTTTCCAGGCGTACCACATACCACTGTAGATACTGATCGGCACTAATATCTAGCTCAAAATAGTTATCAAGTAGGTGTTGAGCCTGTAATTCTGGTGAGTCAAACTGCTTTACCTCTCTGGGGATAATAGTCTCTGATTGCTGAAGGATTTGCGCCAGCTTAGTTTTCAATTCATCGGCGGTCATGAATTGTTCGGGCTGATCTGATTCGAGGACAACATAACCGTCCTCTTGATACATCATCGGATCTGGCATAGTAAATTAATAATTGGTCATCTAGATTTACTTTAAAGCTAATAGCTGATAGCTAAGAGCTAATAGCTGCAAACAGTATTGTTTTGTAACTCATTACTTAAATCAGAAGAATGAAACCCAACACAGTATAAGGTTTCGTTGGGTTACGCTGTCGCTAACCCAACCTACGAATCAGAACTTAAATCAGCAACGCCGTTATGACAAGAAATCTCAACCCAATACTCAATCTTGATTACGAACCCATGATGGAAGAGTTGGGAGACGATTATTACGACGTTGTGGCGGCTGCTCAATTTCCCAGTCATTTTCTACGGTATCGCAACGATCGCCTGTTGGCATTATTAGGTTTAAAACCAGACCTGGTGACCGATGGGGATTTTATCGCTGCTTTTGGTCAATTTAAGGGGGTTAAACCTTTTTTGGCGCTTCGTTATCATGGTTATCAATTCGGGGATTATAATCCTTTTCTGGGGGACGGTAGGGGCTTTTTATATGGTCAGGTGCGGGGGGTTGATGGTAATTTATACGATTTAGGAACTAAAGGATCGGGAAGAACCCCTTATTCCCGTAGTGCTGATGGTAGACTCACTCTCAAAGGTGGCATCAGGGAAGTATTAGCGGGAGAAGCCTTACACCAGCTAGGAGTAAATACCTCTCGTTGCTTGAGCTTAATTGAAACAGGAGAAGCTCTCTGGCGAGGAGACGAACCTTCCCCCACCCGTTCTGCCGTGATGGTGCGCTTGAGTAAGACTCATATTCGGTTCGGCACTTTAGAAAGACTACACTATCTACAACGCCCCGATCTGTTGAGGAAGCTGTTAGATCGGGCGATCGCTGTTTACTATCCAAATATTCCTGATGATGAAGCTAAATATAGCCAGTTCTACGCCCAGTTAGTGATGCGAGTGGCGCAATTGGCAGCACAATGGATGGCAGCAGGTTTTTGTCATGGGGTGCTTAATACCGATAATATGTCCATCGCTGGGGAGAGTTTTGATTATGGCCCCTACGCTTTCATTCCCACCTATGATGCCCGATTTACCGCTGCTAGCTTTGACTATGGTGGACGTTATAGCTATGGGAATCAACCTTATATTTGTCAATTTAATTTAGAGTTGTTGCAGCAACCCTTGGCAATGATTACCGACGTATCCAGTTTGGAAATCGGCTTGGCGCAGTTTGAGGACTATTACCAGCAACAATATCAACAGTTAATGCTGCAAAAACTAGGTTTTGAGTCAGATTTAGGAGCGATCGCTGTTGAATTATTAACTCAGACCCTCAACTTATTACGAGATACAGACATTAGCTATCATGGTTTCTTTGCAGCGATCGCTCAAGGATATAATTATCGCTGGCGAGAGGATCAAGGAGCAATTTTAGCTGATGCTAGTTTCTCTTTTCAAATCACCGATTCCTGGCGGACTGTATATCACCAATGTCTTAATCAAGTCTCTTCTTCCAGTCTGGAGACAATGGTTGATCGCCTAAAAAGTCATAATCCTCAAACTGCTCTATTGCGTCCTGTGATTGAATCCGTCTGGCGATCGATTAGCGAAGAAAATGATTGGCAACCTTGGACAAACTTACTGGATGAGTTTCAATAGCTGTTAGCTGTTAGCCGACTTTGAATGGAATAAATGCTGCACTCCAAAACCCACAGCACGGGGATGATGCAACTGTCGGGTTAGCTTAAAAACTGCCTCTCGACCTACTTCAGTTTCCAACACCGAAGAGAAAACAACATCCAGGGCATGATTTTGGCAAAATTGCCTTAATCTAGTGGGAAATCCCATAATTGCTGCCTTAATTACATAAACTCCACTCCATCCTTGTTCATAGGCTTGCTTTAACTGGCTAAAGCTAGCAACGGATTCGTCTAATGCTAAAAGAGTCGGATGCTCTCGGCTTAGTTGCACCATGTTAGTGAAGTTGTCTTTGGGCAAGGGTTGTTCAATAAATTCTATTCCCTGTAAGGAATCGGTTACGGTTAATAATTGCTGGACTTGAGCTAGATTTAAACCCCCATTAGCATCCAATCTCAATTTAACCTGAGCAGGAAGATCCGTAGTAAGCTGCTTCAGGATTTTAATTTCTTCCGAGAGAGTCAAAACCCCGATCTTCCATTTAAAAGTAGTAGCACCATAACCTTGATATAGTTCTTGCCAAGCAGTTAAAGCTTCTGCGCCAGTAGGTAACAAATAACAAAAACTTAAATCTTGTGGGTAATTGTCATTAGTTACTTCTAGATCCAATGCCAACAAAGCTGATTCCAGGGCAAACTGACAACAGGGAAGATGATCGGGAATAGTTAAAATTGCCTCCTTAGTAGTGGCATCTCCTAACTGCTGACAGAATGCTAATGCTTGAGCTATGGTTTCTGAGCCAAACCAAGGCAACGGAGCAATTTCTCCTCTAGTGGTAATGCCCTCTGGATTTGTCAGGCTAATAATAATACCCTCGCGAAGTTCCCAAATACCGTGATGAGTCCGCAAGGGCTGTTTAAAATTATTTTGATATAACTTAAATTGAAACTTTAATTCATCGTTCATTATTCACCAGTTTGTACACATCTCCTACAAACTAATGTTTATGGAAGCGAATTCCTAGAAAAATGTCATATAAAAAGTTTAAAAAGTTTTTGCCATCTAATAGCCCTAAAGACTGTTCACAACCTTTGGCATCCAGTAATGGCTTCGTATCATAATAAGCTGGCTGATATTTATACCAGGGAATCGAAGGCCAAAGATGGTGGACTAAGTGGTAATTTTGCCCTAGGATCAGCAAATTAAGAATGGGACTAGGATAAACTCTCGAACTTTTCCAGCGATCGCGTTCTTTAAAAGGACGATGGGGTAAATAATCGAAAAATAAACCTAAAGCCATCCCCACTACCATTGCTGGGACAAACCAGAAGTTCATCACATAGCCAATAAAACCATAATTAATTCCTAATACGACGATCGCAATTAGAAACAGGCGACTGAGAAACCACTCCAGCAACTCATATTTGCGCCACAAGCGTCTTTGGAAGAAGAAGAACTCATGGTAGAAAAAGCGGGCGGCAATAAGCCACAAAGGGCCCCCTGTGGAGACAAAATGGTCGGGGTCATTTTCAGGATCGTTTACGTGGGCGTGATGTTGTAAATGCACCCTGGTAAACACAGGAAAGGCAAAGCCCAACATCAGGGCGCTACAATGCCCCAAAATAGAATTTAAAATACGATTACTATGGGCGCTATTATGAGAAGCGTCATGAATAACTGTGCCTGACAAATGAAGTGCCAGGACGTTGGCGGTAAAACAACACCAATCTGGGAATTCCCAGAGAAAGTAACCACTGGTCGATATCGTCAGCAACGCGATCGCTGCAATCACCATCAACACATTAGGATTTAATCCACCAGGAGGTTTCAAATACTCTCTTGGTACTGTTCGCAGTGTTTGAGCCGACTGCATCTTTTCGTTTGCTCCTCTTATACTTTTGATTAACGACTTTTCTCAGGTAGTTTACACTAATTTCTAGTCTGGGTAAAGAATTGTTACGTAAACCTCCGTATTTTCTCATTTAACCGTCAATTAACGATTAATTTGCTTAATGATTCCCCTATTCATCAGAAAATTTCCTGGGATCAGAAGGATTTGACAATAACTATTGCTAAAACTTACATCTGGGTTAGATATCCTTGATACCCTAATTTATCCAGGCGCTCCTGTTTGTCAAGGACAGTCTGGGAGAGATCTTGGCGATATTGTTGGAGTTGATATTGCAGTTGGGAATCACTAGTAGCCAAGATCTGTACCGCTAATAATCCCGCGTTTTGAGCATTACCGATCGCCACCGTTGCCACGGGAATTCCCCTGGGCATTTGCACAATGGAATAAAGAGAATCTACTCCCTGGAGTTGGCGGGTAGTCACAGGGACACCGATTACAGGCAGCGTCGTCAAGGAAGCCACCATTCCTGGTAAATGGGCGGCACCTCCCGCCCCTGCAATAATCACTCTAAGACCTTTTTGATAGGCATTACGGGCATATTCAACCATTCTGTCTGGGGTACGATGGGCGGAGATAATTGCTACCTCATGGGGGACGGCAAAATCTTCGCAAACGGCGATCGCCTCCTCCATAGTGGGCAGATCAGAATCGCTGCCCATAATAATGCCAATTAACGGTGTAGTTTCGCTCAAGGTTATCGCTTAAATTCCTGACTTTGTATTTTATCTTGTTTGTTGCTGTAATCAGACAAAATTTGGCTTTATCTTTAGTATCGAGATATCGAGGAAATCAACGGAAAATATTTTAGATGAACACAGATCTGTTAATTCAGAATGCTCAGATTATCGGCAAGGAAGGTTTATTTCAGGTAGCGATCGCAGGGGGTAAGATCAAGGCGATCGCCTCTCAGGCAAGCTCAAGGAATATCCCGATACTAGACTTACAAGGAGATTGGCTATCTTTAGGGGGAATCGATCTCCAAATTAATGGTGCTTTGGGGTTGGCTTTTCCCGACTTGGAAGCTGCTGATTTACCTAAACTCCGACAAATTTGTAATTTTCTGTGGCACCAGGGAGTGGATGGCTTTTTGCCCACGATTGTGACCACTTCGGTGGAAAAAACACAGCGATCGCTGGCAACTATCTCTCAGTTCATGGCTATGGAAGAGAAAAGTAATACAGCACAAGTTTTGGGAGTGCATCTTGAAGGGCCTTTTTTAAACTATCAAAAGCGGGGCGCTCATCCAGAACAATATTTATTACCCTTAACTATTGAGCATCTGCAACGAGTTTTGGGGAACTATAGCCAGATTGTTAAGGTTATTACCCTCGCCCCAGAGTTAGACAGTAGCAACCAGGCAATTAGTTATCTGCGGGACAAAAATATTATTGTTAGCTTAGGACATTCCCAAGCCACAGCCACAGAAGCAGCGGCAGCATTCCAACAGGGGGCATCAATGGTAACCCATGCCTTCAATGCCATGCCCAGTCTACATCATCGCCAACCTGGATTATTAGGAGCAGCGATCGTCAATCCTGATGTCTATTGCGGTTTAATCGCCGATGGTAATCATGTCTGCCCGATGATGGTGGAAATTCTCTTGAAAGCTAGTAACTATGAACAAGGTATTTTCCTGGTGAGTGATGCCTTATCCCCAATGGGATTAGAGAATGGTGTTTATCCTTGGGATGAGCGACAAATCACTGTCACTGACGGTACAGCTAAATTAGCCGACGGTACATTATCAGGTACAACTTTGCCTTTATTAGTTGGTGTAGAGAATCTAGTTAAGTGGGGTTGCGAGGTGGAAAAAGCGATCGCTATGGCAACCATGTCCCCTAGAAAAGCGATCGCCCTACCAAGTATTGTTGTTGGACAGCAAGCTAGTTTACTCCGCTGGCATTGGAATAGGACACAGCAAAAGTTATCTTGGTCAAGGATAAATTACTAATTTTCGTTTTCTTAGGGCTTTATAGCAGTCCTATTTGATTCATGAAACCACATTGATTGGTTTTAAGTAGTAGGTAGTAGGTAGCAGGTAGTAGGTAGCAGGTGGTGGATAGTAGGTAGTAAGTAGTGGAAATTTCTCATTTCATTTAGGATTGCTTTAGTAAGCTGTTATTCATTTAAACTACATACTGTTTAACTCTAGCAAAATACAGTTAAACTTTCTCCCCGTCTCTCTTTCTCCCAGTCCCCTCGTCAGCCAAAACAAGCAAATTAAATGCGTGACAGTTTATACCGTTTCGCGTAAGGAAAAAAGCAGCACCTCATGTTTCTGAAAATTGCTACAAATAATCTTTAAAATCAGTTTGAACGCTCAATAAAAGACATTTAACTACAACTTTATCTAGGTAGTTTATTGTGTAAAGATCAGGTAAAAAAATAATTAATACTGTCGCTCTATAAGTAATTGTTCTGATATTGTTTGAAGGTCACAAACGAACAAAGCAGGTTTTAATTTAAGTGTATTTATTGAATAATTATTATAATTTAGTAAGTTCAAAGAAAAAGATTTTAATTGTCGATGACGACCTAACTTTACATCATTTAATTGGTCGTTTTCTTACTTACAATGGTTACGTTACAGAGGTCGCTGCCGACTGTGCTGTTGCCAGACAAAAGTTTCCAGGATTTCAACCCGATTTAATCATTTCTGATATCAATTTACCCGATGAAACAGGGCTGAATTTGTGTGAAGAAATGAGTCAAACTGAGGTACTGATCATGATGCTCAGTTCGATGACGGATAATAATTATATTCTAGAAGCTTTTGCTAAAGGAGCAGATGATTATATTACTAAACCTTTTGATTTACAAATTCTCAAGGCAAGAATTGAAGCCTTATTTAGAAGAGGAAGTGGTAATACTGGATCTCTCTCTAATAATAAAAAAAATCTCTCCTTAGAGAACTTTAAAATTGATTTTTATCGCCGAGAAGTTATGTTGAGCGATCGCTTGATTCCTCTGACGGCATTAGAATTTGACTTACTATATTTTCTGGCTAGTAATCCTAACCGAGTTTGGGATCGTTCAGAATTAATCTCTGCCATCTGGGAACATGAATATAATCCAGGAGACGATCGCAAAGTGGATATTCATATTGGTCGCATTCGTAAAAAGATTGGCGAAGAAAGCGGGGACTGTATCAAAACCGTCTGGGGGAGAGGTTATATGTTTGAATTATCGAGTTCTAATACAGCAAAATTGGCAACCGGAATCTAACAGCTATGAGCGATAAGCTCCAAGCTATAAACTCTCTGACTTCTGACTGCATGCGGACACACGAATGTCCTTTGCGACTTCTGACTTCTGACTTCCTTAAAGTGGTTGACTAAAATCAGTTAATCTAATAATTGTCGCCAATAGCCAAATAATAAGTCGTCATGTTAAGAGCAGGAATCGTCGGATTACCTAATGTGGGCAAATCTACTATGTTTAATGCCCTGGTAGCCAATGCCAAGGCGGAAGCAGCTAATTTTCCTTTTTGCACCATTGAACCCAATGTGGGAGTAGTATCGGTTCCCGATCATCGTTTGGAAGTACTCTCCGAACTCTCCAATTCTCAAAAACTAGTTCCCACCCGCATCGAGTTTGTGGACATCGCTGGCTTAGTGGCGGGAGCAAGTAAGGGAGAGGGATTAGGTAATCAGTTTCTGGCTAACATTCGCGAAGTAGATGCGATCGTTCATATGGTACGCTGCTTTGATGATGATGATATTATTCACGTGGCTGGTTCGGTAGACCCCGTGCGAGACATTGAGATCATTAATTTAGAGTTAATCTTAGCGGATCTGGCTCAAGTAGAAAAACGTATTGCCAGACAGCGTAAAAGCGCCAAAAACGACAAGCTGGCTCAAGCAGAAGTGGAACTGTTGACTAAGATTAGCGAGGTGTTGAACGATGGTCAATCTGTCCGCAGCATGGATTTAACAGAAGATGATCTGTTGATGATTAAATCCCTGGGGTTACTGAGTAATAAGCCGATTATTTATGCCACTAATGTCTCAGAAGATGATTTGGCAACGGGGAATGAATGGGTGGAATCGGTGCGAAAATTTGTTCAGGATGAAGCCGCTAAGGTAGTGGTGGTTTCGGCTCAGGTGGAATCAGAACTAGTGGAGCTTTCACCAGCAGAAACCACAGACTTTCTCGAAGCCTTGGGAGTGGAAGAGGGGGGATTGAAATCGTTGATCCGTGCCACTTACGATCTTTTGGGATTACGTACCTACCTCACCACAGGAGAACAGGAAACCCGCGCCTGGACAATTATCGCAGGAATGAAAGCTCCTCAAGCAGCAGCGGTAATTCATACGGATTTTGAGAAGAAATTTATTAAGGCTGAAACCATTAGCTACAATGACCTCATCACTACAGGGTCGAAAAATGCAGCTAGAGAGAAAGGCTTGTTGCGTCTAGAGGGTAAAGATTATGTCGTCCAAGAAGGAGATGTAATTCAATTTCGAGTCGGTGGCTAGTACCGCT
>Ga0114940_10000354_pt1 | contig 23251 bp, 29 predicted proteins | sample ColdCreekSource_FD_87195 | JGI IMG/M metagenome (GOLD analysis project Ga0114940, IMG submission 87195) | Groundwater microbial communities from Cold Creek, Nevada to study Microbial Dark Matter (Phase II) - Cold Creek Source | ecosystem: Environmental > Aquatic > Deep subsurface > Groundwater ... | reverse complement strand
TCTTTGCCCCGCGAGTTGCGTCTGCACCTGCGAGCCCATCTCCGGACCGAAGCTCTCGGAAGGGCCCTCGTACAGGTAAAAGTGGATGCCGGGCGATCCGAAAAGCAGCCCTAGTTGAGCCGAAAAGGCGAGGTCCGCTTGGATGCTCGCAAGCTCGACCTGGATCTCCGCGATGAGCGCCAGGACAGCAGAGATCTGAAGGTTTAGCGACGGCGGTGAGATCTGCAGGCTGGCCACAATATCGAGCGCGGCGGTGATCGATGGCAGCTGCACTTGCAACTGAACCTGGAGCGCCAGAAGCGCGGCGAGCTTCGCCTGCAACTCGCCCAGCTTTAGCTGGAGCGAAGCGGTGAGCTTCACTTGAGCGAGCACGCCCATGGGCACGCACTCGCCCATGGTCAGCGACCCGAGGTACTCGACCGTCACGCTCTCACCCTTGCCGCGCCTTTCGAGATTACGCCGTTGACCGGCACCGCGATCGTCGCCACCGCGAGCGTCAGCGGCGTGCCGGCCGGCACGACGACGTCGATGGTGGCCGGCGGCGGGCTTGGGTTCGGATTCTGCGTGATGCCGCCGATGACTCCGACGACGGGCAGCGCAGGCAAGGTGAGGACCTTGATTAGGTCGCCGACGCGCGCGACCGGTGAGCCGCCGCCATCGAGGATGACGTGCGCGCTGCCGCGCTTGTATTCCCAGGCACGAACGATGGGTTTAGCGGGATCGCCGTTGCGAAAGCCGAAAAGGCAGCGCAGGCCCGGCTGAACGAGGCAGCTGTCGGCGAGCTCGCCCGCGCCCTTGGGCACGCGCGTGAGGCCGAGTCCGCGCATCTCCGGATCGTCTGGCGTGAGGTCGACCGAGTCACCGTGATCGACTTCGACGGTCGCGCCGTAGACCTTGAAAAACGTGGTGTCGCGCATCACCCAGCGGATGATCCGCGCGAACGCGTCGCCGGGCTCCATCAGGCACGCACCCGCGGCGCGCCGCTGTCGATGATGCCCACGGCCGGCGTGGTGATCGTCATCGTGCCGGTGAACGGTAGGACGCCGATCGTGCCCACCACAGGGACCGATGGCGGCCAAAACACGGTAACGATGTCGCCTACGCGAGCGATCGGCCTATCGCCGCCGTCGAAGCTCAAGCTCTCAATCGCGCCCGATTCCCAGAACGTCGCGAACGGCTGCTTCGGGTCGCCAGACGCGAACTCGAGCATCACCTTCGCGCCAACTTGCACGCGCACGCGCACGCCGGGCATGCCGTGCCGGATCGGTACATTCGATAAGCCGGTGCCGCGTACCCGCTCGTCCTCGGGTGTTAGGTCGACCGTGTCGTTGTCGTGCTGGCGCTCGACCGTGGCGACGTACGAGCCGTGGTAGATCGTGTCACGCATCACCCAGCGGATGAATCGCTGCAGTGCTTCCGATGGTTCCACGGCTATATCGATTCGTCGTCGAGCAGGCGCAGCGCGCCACGCATGCCGAGCGCGACGCGAAAGCCGGCGGAGAGTAGGTCGGCCGGGTGCACCGGCGTTTCATCGGGTGACGTCGCGCGGATCGCAGAGAGCACGGCGCGAATGCTCGTGTCGATGAGTGCGCGATGACCTTCGCCGACGGCGCGGTAGGCCTCGATCCGCACGGTGGGCGGGTTGAGTGACTCGATGCCGGCGCCGCGCTCCTCGGCGGTCGTCGCGCGCGTAGGATTGAGCTCGGTGACCTCGATCACGGATCGGTATCCGCCCGCGGCGGTGCGCGTGAGCGTGACCCGCGGCGTGAACGGCATGTCGTAGACGACGGTCTTCTCGGTCATTCGGCGACCCAGTACGTCGTTCGGAGCGGCTCGTTCCGGCCCAGCACGTGCTCGACACGTCCCACGCGGTCCCCGTTGAAGGTGACCCCTGGAAGCAGACCGATCGTGTCGGGCGCGATCTGCACGGTGCCAGCGACGTGGTCACGATCGATCTCGTCGGCCTCGTAGCTGCTCGGCTGCGCCGCCCAAGAGTCGGAACCGAACCACACCAGGCCGTCGGGCTGTACGCGCCACCTCGCATCGAGGTGATCAGCGAGCACGGAGAGGGCTGCCGATGCGCGGCCAGCCGCGCGCGTCCAGTAAGGGAAATTCGTGGATAGAGGCGAGCTCAAGCCGCTCATTCGCTCGCCGCCGGCGGCGAGAATGTCGCTCACCACTTCGCGCGCGGTCGCGCCGAGGTATGAGCGCGCCGGAACATCGGGAGCGCTCGGAGCGAATCCGCCGCGGCCACCGACCGCCTGCACCGCGCATGCGCCGCCGGAGACTCCGCTGCGCACCGCATAGCCAAAAAGGGCGCCCGAGGCGTCCTCGATCTTCAGGGCGCCGGCGATTGGTTCGTCCGCGTCGAGCTCGAGAAACGCTACCCAGGCGCCGCTAAATGGCGCAGTGATACGTGCACTGAGAACCGGGTGACCGTTGCATGTGATCACGGATCACCCCGGTGTAAATAGAGTCGCTTGGTCGGGGGTGCTCTGGTTTTGGTAGAGCGACGGGTCGCTTGAGAACTGCCCCTCGGCGCTCTCGAAGTTGGCTGGGCTCAGCGCTTGGATCAGTGCGTCGATGTCCGACTCGTTGCCGAAGTCGTCCTTCTCCGGAGCGGGCTTCTTCGCGCTCGTCGCGAGCTTTTTCGGCGCCTTCCACTCGATCACTTCGATCGAGGCCCGGTACGAGCTACCGCCCTTCGGGTGCGGCAGCCGGAACGAGCCGACCATCACAAGCGCGACGCCAACCATCGCCGCCTGCGGGTGCGCAATCGAGATGGGCTGCTTCGTCTCGCCCTTGTTCGCCGCGCGGAGCGTGTTCAGCGCGGCCTGAAATGCGTTGAGCTCGTGGGGCTGCAGCTCGAGGTCGATATCGAACTCGATCGGCGGCTCGCCCTGGTCGGCGGCCCTGCCCTTCTTGCTGCCCTTGGCCTTGCGCTTGTCGAGCCCCGACTTGCCCTTGACCTCGACGCTTGCAACGCCGGGCATCCGAGCACCGCCGAGAAAGACGATGTCCCAGTCTTCGACGCTGGTGTAGTCGGGGATGGCCATTAGGCGTGCTCGAGCGCGAGCTCCCTGAAGAACGCTTCCATTTGGCGCCGCGAGATGCGTTCGATTTCTACAGCGAGGTCATCGGCGTCGCGGCCGCCGCCACCGTGGACCTCGATATGCGGCGCGAAGGTGAGCGTGCTGCCGCCGCTGATCGTGTCGCCGCCGGCGCCTGCGTCGAACGTGGTCGTGGCGGGGCCGTAGATCGCTTCGTCGGTCATGCGGCGCGTGGAAGCGCCAACCATTCCCGAGCCGCCGTCGATGCCGAGCGCGAAGCCCTCAGCCGTGTAGCCGCCGAGCTCCGCGAAGAGCTTCGAGGGCGAAGAGATTCCGAGGAGCTGCTTCGCAGCGTCGTAGGCGGTGCCAACGATCGCCATCATCTGCTCAGGCAGCCACGTCGCGAGCGACCAGAGACCTTTGCCGATGCCCCAAACAATCTCTTTGCCGATCTCCCACGACTTACGGATGATGCCGTAGCTCTTCGTGTTCCAGATCCCCGCGATCTCGTCCCACCAAAGCATGATGCCCGCGATGCGCGACATCAGCGGCTCGGTGAGGCCCGCGACGATCGTCTTTCCGACCTCCCACGCGCGACCACCGAACTCGACCATGGCGACGCTTGTGGCGGCGAAGGCAACGCCAAAGCCGACAGCCAAGGCCGTGACCTCGCCGAGCGCGTGAGCGATCCGCCCGACGTTGTCGGCTGCGTTGTCGCTGCCGAACGCATCCGCAAACGCAGTGCCGCCCGCAGCAAGCTTGTCCCACACGCCGCTGAAGCTCTCGCCGAACGCGGGCCCAAAGACGCCAGCGAGCTCGATCGCTCGGTTAGCGAACTGGCCGATGCTCGTCGCCATGCGGTCGATCGTTGCGGCGCCATCCGCACTGCCCAAGAACTTTCCGACGCGCGTGAGCGCATCGCCCGCCACCTTCGTGAGCGGAGCGACCAGCCTGTCCACGAGGCTAAGACCCGCGTCCTGACCGAACGCCTTCATGCGGCCAACGAAGCCGCTGATCGTGGTGTCGGCGAAATGCGCTCCGGCTTCTCCGAGCTTGCCCTGATTGAGCTTGCGGTTGACGGCGTTCTCGACCGCTTGCAGGCCGACGTCGCTCGAGATCTTGCCCTGCTCCTGGATCTTGCGGACCTCGTCGACGCTCTTGCCGCCGAGGAGCTTGCCTGCTTCCTCCCAGATCAGCTGACCGCTGATGCCGCGCTCCGCGAGCTGCAGCATCTCCTCCGCCTGCATCTTGCCCTTGCTCTTGATCTGGCCAAGGGCGGTGAAGATGCCTTGCACGCCCTCGGCATCGTTGCCGAGCACGCGGAGGTCGGCGCCCATCTTCGTGAGCTTGTCGATCTCCTTCGGGTTGAACTGCAGCGCCAAGAACTTCTGGTACTGCTTCGTCGTGTCGAAGAGATCGAGTCCGTAGCGGCGCGCGAGCTGACTTGCGTGCTCGAAGAGCTTCCCGCCCGGCACGTCGTGCTTGGTGAGCTGCGAGAACGCGAGGTCCGCGTTCTGCTTGAACGTGATGTACTCGCCGGTGGCCCGTGCGGTAGCAACAGCGAGGCGCCCCATCTCCATGATCGCGCCGGAGATCAGGTGACCCTTGATGTGGTCGCCGAGCCCGCCACCACCACCGCCGCCACCACCGAAGAAGCCGCCGCTCTTGCCGCCGCCACCGACGAAGCGGCCGTCCTTCTCCCGCAGCCGCCTCTTCTTGTCGCGGAAGCGTCCGGACTTCACGATGGCCTTGTCGGCCTTGCGCGTCGCGCGCACCGTGCGCCCGAGAGCGCCGCGCGTTGCGCGGTCCGCGTCCTCGGCGACCTTGCCGGTGCGGCCCATCGAGCCGAGCATCCCCTCGACGGATCGCTTGATCTTCCGGCTGGACCGGCTGACCGCATCGATCAGCCGTAGCTCGAATGAAGCAAAATCCGTCATGGGTGCTCAGCGTCGGCGCTTCTTCATGCTCTTGGCGTAGGCCTCGGTGAAGCTGCGGATGAATCCGATGTCCTCGAAGGCCTCGGAGATCATCAGCGCGCCGGCCCAGTCGAGGTCGCTGCCGTCAGCGTCGCGAAACGCTCGCAGTGCTCGAGCGCGCAAGTAGGGACGGCGGCGGACCTGCTTCCAGAGGCTCAGTCTTTTTTTACGGAGACTTCGATCCCGCCTTCGGCGAGCTCTGCAAGCTCGTCACCGACGACCATCGGGATACGTGGTGCCTTCTCGAACACCTGCGTGAGCTGCTCGAGCGTGCCGCTGACCTGGGTCAACTGGCACAGCTCGCGGTTCACGACGCCGAGCGGGTCACCCTTGCGGATGCGCTCGTGCGTGTTCTCGTACTCGTCTTGCGTCGGCGCGCGGAACGCGAAGAGCAAGGCGCCCTTCGTGAAGTAGACGATATCGCCGTGCTCCTTGCGGAGTGCTTTCAGCGCCTCGTCGTGCTCTTCCGACGGCTTCTTCGGTTCTTTTTTCGGTGCCATGTGCCCTACGTTCTAGCGATGGTGAGGTCGGAGAGTCGGATCAGCGCGTCGGAGACGGCATGCCCAAGTGCGGCGCCTTGCCGTTGATCGTGAAGTACATGAACGAGAATGTGATCTCGCCGCCGAGCCCATCGGTGCCTTCTTCGTGGTCGATGGGGTTGCTCAGCAAGCGGCACGAATGGCACGCGACGGTCACGACCGGGCGACCGGTGGCCTTCAGCTTCCACTTCGCGCCCCATATTTTGTCGCGGTAGCCGTTGCCGAGCGCGTCGATGAGCTTGACGCGCGCACCCTCTTCGCTGAACTCGACGGTGCCCTCGCCCAGGCCCATCGAGCCCTGCGTGCGCATGAGCGGCCACGCGCGGGTGCCCATGATCACGCCCTCTTCGGTCGGCTGATCGAAGGAGATATTCTTGACGCCGATGTAGATCCGACGGCCGAGGTTGAGCTCGCCGTTCTGGAACGAGTAGGCGAAGCGCTCTAGCTCGGGGTAGCAGATATCGTCGCTCATGCTCTACCTCACGCCGCCGCGGCGGCAGGAAGCTCGGACACGAAGCCGAGCGCAGTTTCGATGTAGTCGACGTACGCGAGCGGCAACATGCCGACGAAGCCGACGATGGTTCCCGTGCTGAGCACGTTGCGCGTGCGATCGATGCGGAAGCGCAGATCCGACACGTGACCCGAGAAGCCCTTCGCGTTGACCGGGCTGAGCAGCTGAGAAATGAGCGCTTGGCTCACCTCTTCTTCGATGTCGACCGCGTCGAGCTCATCGAGCGCGCCCGGGTACTCGATGCCGTTGATCACGGCCGTGCCGACGCGCATCCCCTCGCCGATGAACGTCGTCATCATGCGATTGACCGTCTCGCACGCGACGTCCATCACGATGCCGTGCGGCCACAGCTTGAAGTCCGAGCCGCTCGGGCTCTTCAGGCGCGCCTGCGAGATGTAGTAGCCCGCGAGGTGCTCATAGGTGCGGAGCGTCGAGACCTTGACGTCGTCGAGGATGCTCGGCGTCCGGTACTCGTCATGAAAGAGCTTCACGATCTCTTCGAGCGCGCCACTGCGCACACGCTTGAGGTCGGTACTGAGCAGGCTCGCGGCAGCTCGAGCTGCGAACACATCGGCGCCGTGCGTGACGGGGAACGCGAAACCGGGGAACGGCTTCACGGTCGCACGACGCACCATGCCGTAGGGGAACATCAGACGCGTGGCGACTGTGCTCGCGAGCGCTGCCGCGGCTGCGGCGTGGCTGTCCTCACCCGCATCGGCAGAGATGATGCCGCGCCGAAACTTCGAGGTGCCGGCGATGGTCGTGAGCTGCGCCTGGAGCGCGGCGCCGAGCGTCGCGTGCGCGGTCGAGTCTCCGTTCGCGCGGCTCGTCTTGACCGACACGAAGCGCCATGGCGAAGGCGTGCTTGCGAGCGGCGCGAAGGCCGTCGCGAGGTCACCCGCGTTCATGCCGGCGCACTCGACGTCGGCCGTGTAGAAGTCGCCGACGACGTACGTCCCAGACGCGAACGTTAGCGTGATACCGAGACCCGGCATCGCGAACGTGCCGCCCGACGGGATCGTGATCGTCTCGCTGTACGTGCGCTCGGACTCGGTGTCGCCGTCGTAGCCGTCGCAGCAGTAACGGAACGCGCCGACGCCCAGGGCGCCGCCACGCATCACCTCGACACGGATGCGCGCGTCGAGCGCGGCCGAGCCGGAGAGTGTGATGTCGGGGCCGGTGCCGGTCTTCGTGACCACGCCGTTACTGGCCGCGATCGACGTCGTCGGGCGCACGAAGCCGACGGGGCCGCCGCCCTTGCTGATGATGTTGGCGACCTGCTCGACGCCGGGGCCCTCGCCGTGCGTGTCACGCAGGGTGTTGGTGTCGCCGAAGAAGTTGAGCTGATTGGATGGACCGGCGCTCGCTGCGCCGATCACGACCGCGCGCATCGACGCGGGCTGAGACTGCCCCGTGCCGAAGTCGCGTACGCTCTCCTTTGCGGAGGGAATCGCAGGCATTAGCTGTTCTCCTCGTCATCCGACGCGGACTTGGCGCGCGGCTGGAATTCGGCGAATCGCTCGAGTTGACTCGGCGGAAGCGCTTGAAGGTTTGGCGCTTCGAGCGGGTACACGGCCGCGATGCGCAGGGCTTCGCGGTAGGCCTCTTCGGTGATCTCGAAGACGTCCGCCTTCGCTTGGAAGTGGAACGCGTGATCCGACCAGCCGAAGAGCCGGTCAGCCGCTGCGTGCTCCCACTTCGCGTGCCGCTCTTGCTGCGGCAGATTGGGATTGGCGGGCGCGATGAAGCCGAGCTTCTCCGCCCACTTCGCTGGAGTGAGATGCATTTTCTACCCTCTGAAGATCTCGACCAGCACGTCCTGTGCGGTCTCGACGAAACGGTTCTTCCAGCGCGTGGGAAGGCGCTTGCCTTCGGGCACCATCTGGCGCGGCTGCTGGCCGGCTATAGAGCCGAGGAAAATCGCGCCGCCTGGTGTCGGGATACGAAGCGCGGTGCCGTTGATCGGTCTGATCGCACGCTTGCGTGGGCCGTGGATGCCCGTGCCCTTCTGCGCCCACTCAGCGGTCTTCTGCGCATTGCCGAGGCCGAAGCCTTTGCGATCCACGAAGCGGCGATGCCATCCGGCTTTCAGGTGGCCGTCGTCTTCGAGGATGCGTCCGCCGGGTCGAAGTCTTTCCGTGAGCGCCGCATGCGGCATCCACGGAACGCCGTCCGGATCACGCTGCTGCTCGAAGCCTTCGCGTACGAGCTCTATGGCCTCTTCGCAGAGCGCCTCGTTGACCTGATCGAGCGCCTCAGGGAGTTGCGCGATCTTTTCCTTCCAGGCCTTGAGCGCCTTGAAGTTGCCGGTGAACTTGAAGCGCACGGCAACCTCACTTCTGCTAGTCGGGCTGCGGCGTGATGCTCCCGTCAGGCTGAAGCGTTCCGCACTCGTGCTCGATCGCGGTGATCACGCGCAGCGGCTTGATCGACGACGGCACCGGAAGTCGGAGCACGAACGGGACGATGTATTTGTAGGTACGGAGGATCTCTCCGGCCTCTTCCGCCTCGTCACTCGTCGCGTTGTAGCGACTGAACGTGGGGTTCGGATCGACCTGGCAGATCGCCGCGATCAACGCGTCGAGCAAGTCGTCTGCAACCCCGTCGGTCTCTGCGTAGAGATGCGCGACGACATTCTCCGCGCGCGTGCGGCACATCGCGATGCGGTATCGACCGTTCAAGATCTCTTCGGCGCCCGTTTGCCGCGGCGCAACGACGTTGCCGCCGTCGCGCACGTAGCAGATACGTCGAGCGCCCTCGTGCAGCTTCAGGCTCTTACGCCCAAAGAGGTAGGTGACGCTCGGGTCGCCGATCTTCGCGTGGATCGTGCGCGTGACCTTCTCGAGCCGGCTTGGCTCTTCCTCGTCGCTGGGCAGGCTCACGTTCTAGCTCCAGCCGCGGCCCGGTCGGCGTGCGACAACGGCGCCGGCGGCCTCGTAGCGCTCGGGCGTGCTGTCGATGATGCCCGGCGGCTTTAGGCTGCCGTTCTTCACCTGGCCGAACCACGAAAGCGCACGGGTCTCGCCCTCGAACACGCTCGCGTCCGGACCCTGCGAGTCCTTGCCGCGCTTTCGAAATGCGATCGCGGCCGCGAGCATCGCCGTCTGTGAACGCACCGCGCCGCCCCAGGCGCGCAGCGGCGGCTTGAAGGCGCCGCCGATGGCCGCCTCAGCGATATCGCTCGCAGCGATGCACGCGAGGTACTGGTCCTCGAGCTGCACCTTCGCGATCGATGTCGCGGGCACCGCGTAGGTGGTGATGTCGATCGGCTCGCAAAGGAGCTGCTGCGCCTCGCCGGCCAGGCCGAACGTTACGACTGTGGCCGAGCCGAGCAGGCTCCAGCGTGCACGCACGTAGCGCCGCAGGCCGCCGGAGATGATCTGCCAGAGGCCGACCTCAACGAATCGCTTGGCGGTCGAGACCGACCAGGCGACGTTGTCGCTGGACGTCTCGATGATGACCTCGAGCTCGCTGTTGGCTACGAGCTCCGTAATCTCGAGCGCGAGTTGCGCCGCTGAGCGTGGGATGCGCAGCGACGTGCTCGTGAGGTACTCGATGTCGACGGCCGCGCCCACCCCAGCTGCAACCGCTCCAGCGCTGAGCGCGTGGAGCTCGATGGGGAAGGAAGCGGCCATGGATTACGGAGTGACAGGCGCGACCGCGATCGAGACGGGGATGCAGACGAAGCCCGAGCCCGCGGTGAACGCGCTCGTGATTTCGTCGTAAATGAAGGTGTCGCCCTCCTCGAAGAGGCCCGCTTGGATCTCGGCGAGGGAGTCGAAGCCGACGCCGACGGTGCCCGGCTGGATGCCCGCAACGAGCGTGGCCGCGACATCGCCAGCGGCACCGCCGAGCACGGCGCCATCGGCCGTGAAGCCTGTACGGCTGGACGAGATGCCGATGGCCGAGCTCGCGCCGCCGGTCCAGCCCACCGTGGTCTCCCAGTAGGGCATGCCGGTCGGGCGGATCGCGAAGCCCTCGGGCACCGTCATGATCACCGCGTTGTTCGCGAGACCGAATGCCACAGGCAGCTTCATCACGAACGATGAATCCGCGCGCAGCCAGCGGCCGGCGGCGCTGCTCAGGCCGTCGGGCGTGAGCACGAGGTTCTCGGTCGCATCGATCACGGCGACCAGCGCGGCGTCGTCGAAGACCCAGCGCGAGCGATCGGAGAGCACGAGCGCTTCCATGCCGCGGTAGCGGACATCGGCGCCGATCGTCTTGAGGGCCGCTCGGTCGGTTGCGACCAGATTGCCGGCCTGGCTCTGGAGGACGCCCGTGGCGATCTCCCTGGCGGCGGGAACGAAAGAGCCGTTCTGCGAAGTGCCCATGAGCAAAATCCTTGGTGGTGTGGAACGTGGCAGCGCGACGCGCGCGCGTTGATCAGGTGTGGGTGAGCGCGCAGTACGCTTCGATCACGCGGCGCGCATACGCCGGCTCGAGCCCGGCATCGATGAGCTCGCACTCGTCGGCGCCGTCGAGATCTTCGAGCGCGAGGTAACCGACCGGAGCGAGCTCAGCGATGAGCGGGAAGTCGGCGGGGAACGCCGTGCCGGCCTCGTCGATCTGGCGCTTGTGCCAGTAGTCTTCGAAGCCGGTGTCGTGTGCGCGTGCGTCGAGCCGCTTGAGCAGGCAGTAGCGGCGGTAGATCACGGCCTATTTCTTCGGGCCCTTGCCGCTCTTGGCCGGCTCGGCTGCAGCTTCGGCCGCGGTCGCCTTCGCGTCGGGTGCCGGTGCGGGCGCCTTCTGCTCGTCCTGGAGCGATTCGAACGCCTCGAGATCGGCGCGCGCGGCCGTGAGGTCCGCAGCGAGCTTTACGTTCTCGGTCCTGAGCCGCTCATGCTCGTTGGCCGCTGACGTGAGATTGCCGACCGCCTCGACCAGCTGGCCTTCGAGCTCCTCGACGCGCTTCTTCAGCGCATCGTTCTCGGATGTTCCTGCCACGATCGCGTTGTATGCGTCGCGGAGCATGACGTGCCCATCGCCCATGGCCTTGGTGAGCTCCGCAACGCGCGGGTCCTCGGCGACCAGCACGGCCGGGGCCGCTGCTCGCGCCTCGATCAGCTGGCGCTTGAACTCCGTGCGCAACGCCTCGATCTCGGCCTGATGCTGCGAGAACGGGATGGATGACGGTTGCGGCTGCGCAGGCCTGCCGCCGCGCGCTTCCTGGAGCTTGAGCGCTTCTTCGTTGCGGCGGATGGATGTCATGCCCATGGGGAGTGTTCCTCGAAAGCTGGAGTCGGGATGCGGAGCGAGCGCGATCGGCCGCGGCGCGCGCTGGTGAGCGCACGCCGCAGCCGCTCAGCGCGGTGGATCAGAGGTAGCCGCTGACGTTGTGCTGGATGCGCACGACGCCGGGCATGTTGCCCGAGCGGGTGCGGCGGTAGCAGTGACCCGAGCGGTAGAGGTGCATCGCCGCGAGCTTGCTGTCGCGCGAGATGTCGCCGTCGGTCAGGACGCGCAGAGCGTTCTGGTTGTACCAGAAGGCCAAGGCACCCTTCTTGATGAGCTGCGTCTCGGTCTTGAGGCGCGCCGTCGCGGTGTACGAGTTGTCCGCGGCGTACGTGCCGTTCGCGAACGTCGCCGTGATGCCGGTCTTGCCGTTCACGCCGACCAACGAGTCCGCGGTGCCGAGGCTGGTGATCGGCAGCACGGCCGCCTGCTTACTGTCGTCGAGCAAGATGGCGCCGCCGCCATTCGGAACAGCGTAGGTGGCCGACCACAGCTGGCCCTTCACGCGGAAGCGGAAGGTCGCCGTGCCGTTCGACAGGCCGCCGGTGACGATGTCGATCTCGAGGTTCCACGGGCCGAGCGGCGTGCCGGCGAGCGTGACCGTCGGAGGCGTGGTGCCAGCGGCTGTCACCGCGCTCATCGTCGAGCCGGCGAGCGGCGCCTTGTCGCTCAGCACGAGCGCGATGCCGCAGAAGCGGTCGAAGTCCGACTCGCTCGCCTTCTCGGTGAGCATCGGCCGACCGTCGCTGTACTTCAGCTTCATCAGGTCAGCCTTGGTGCGGCTGTGGACAACGGCCGCGACGATGTCGCTCTGGTCGTCGCCCCAGAAGGTCGTCTTGCCCTCGACCATCAGGTCGTAGCTCATCATGACCGGAGCGCTCAGACTGTGCATGTCGAGCACGAGCGGCGAAGTCGACGCTGCGGAGATGATCACCTTGTCCATCGCGCGGACGCCCGCCTCGACGATCTGGTCCGTGCACTCGTCGTACGCGTCGACATCCTCGTCGCGAGCGCTCGACTCGGCCCACTGCGTGACCTCGAAGCCCAGCGAGTCGCAGCCGATCGTCGCGTCTTCGGTCATCTGACCGATGGCGTTGAAGTCGACGGCGTTGCCATCGGTGCGCGCGACGAACTCGCCGACGGTGCCGAAGTACGGCATGCGGATCGTGCTGCCGATGCGCTTGGGATCCTTCTCAGCGAAGTTCGGGCGAACGATGACGGCGCCCGAGCGCTCGAGAATGGAGCCCTTGAACGCGTCCTTTTGAGCGAAGCGCCCCTGGACGGTCTCTTCGAGGATCTCCGGCTGAAAGACATCTGCCTTGGTGGTGCGAGCCATGATTTCTTAGGTCCTTTGAAAATTTGTGGTTGCGTGCGTTGCGGCGAACGCACGCGTGGCCGCGTCGCGCCGGGTGAACGGAACGGAGAGCGCGGTTGGAGCGCCGCGTGCGCTGCTGCGGTGGACGAGGAGGCGCGCGCTCTACGGCGGTGGCCGGAGCGCGCTCTCGTCTACGCTGCGTGCTGGATCACTTCTTCTTCGAATCCTCGAAGTCATCCTTCATGCGATCGAACAGGTCCGGGTCTTGCTGCTTGAGCTTCGCGCGCATCGCCGGCTTCATCTCGGCGTAGGTCTTGCCCTCGAACTTGAGCGACGCGGGGTCTCCCGTGTTCGGGCCGCCCGCGGGTTGCTTCGGCTCGCGTGAGCTTGCCAACGCCGCGATGACGCCCCACTCGGCGATCATCGCGAGCGCGCCCTTCGCCGTGATCTCCTTGTCGGCGATCATCTTGCGCAGGTTCGTCTCGCGAGCTGGCGTGTGCTTGTTCTCGGTCTTCGCGACTTGGAGCGCGCTCTCGAGTTCCTTCTCGGTCATTGCGGTCTGGAGCGTGCTCAGCTCCGTGCGCACGTCGGCGAGCTCGCCGTGGCTTTGCTTCCACGCGGCCAGCACGCCGAGCGTGTCTTCGCCGGACTTGCCGGCGAGAGCCTCGACCTTGCCGAGCGTCGCCTTGAGGGTGCTGATCTCGGTGCGCTGCGCTTCGAGCGCGGCGATGGCGTCATTGCCATTCTTGCCGAGCACGCTTTCGGCGCGCGTGGCGAAGGCGAGACGAGCGTTGAGCTCGCTCACGTTCGCGAGGCCAGCGGTTGCGAGAAATGCGAGAAGAGTCGATTCAGACATTGGTGTCTCCTCCCCGGTCCGGGGAATCAGTTGCGGTTCCACCGGGCCACCGGGCTCCGGAAAAAGCTGTTGCTGTGGTGCCTGCGGCTCACGCGGCGCAGTGCGGCGAGTCGCGTACGCAGTACGTGCGCTCTCGATCGCTGCGCGGAGCTCGTCGGGCACGTTTTCGTAGTCGTCGACCTTCATGAACGCGAGAGCGTTTCCGCCCGCGCTCATGCCTGCGCGCTGCGTGGCGCCGGCGGTCCGAGCGCCCTTCTTGAAGGGCACGACGCTGTCGACGAAGCCGTACTCCTGGGCTTCCGACGCGGTCATCCACGTCGTCGACTTCATCATCGCGGCGCAGGCGGCCTTATCGAGCCCGGTGCGCGCGGCGTAGATATCGGCGGCCTGGTCGCTGATCTTCTGGAGCACGTCGCCCCAGCGCTTCATGTCTTCGCTCTCGCCGCGAACGATGCCGGCGGCGTTGTGGATCATCATCCAGCCGTTCGACTCGATGCGGATCACGTCGCCGGCCATGGCGATGATGGAGGCGGCGCTCGCCGCGAGACCGATGATATCGACCTCGACGCGCGCCTTGTGCTCCTTGAGCAGGTTGTAGATCGCGAAGCCGTCGAAGGCGTCGCCACCTTCGCTGTTGATGCGGAGCTTGATCAGCGTGAGATCGGGCGTGCTCTTGAGCCGGCGCGCGATGCTCGCGGCGGTGACGCTGTCGTAGTACCAGTCCTCGCCCACGACGCCGAAGACGTCGATCTCGAGCGCTTGGCCGGCATCGCCGCCGCGCATGTGGAATCGCCAAGCGTTCATCGGTCTTCTCGTGTTCGCGTCGGAGGCGGCGCGGGCATGCGCGTGGCCGGGATGCGGCAGCGCGGGCACCCGCAGTCGGGCGCGTGAAAGGCGTTGGGCGCGTGCTTGGGCTCGGGCCGTGTCTCCGGCGCGCTGCGGCGCCGCACGTGCTCGATGCCCACGGCGTGGCCGCGGGGGAGTGCTTGCATAGAGAGCGGAGCGGGTCGGCTACAGGAGGTAGGCTTCGACCGTGAGCAGAACGGGCACGGCGCAACTCGTGAAGAGCAGGCGTGCGGCGAGCTTCGGCGGCACCTTGTCGAAGTGCAGGATGATCGGCGCGGGCGAAGCGAACGTGGCCGCGATCGCGAGACCATCGCCTTCGCCGTCGATCGTGAGGCCGGTGGGAAGCGGGCTCTGCGGCGCCGTGGCCAGGATCGTGATCGGCGTGCAGTCGGCGATCACCGAGGCATCGAAGCCGCCGCCGAGGATCTCGATCGCGCCGACAAAGTCGGTGCCAGCGGCTGCGCCGACGAGCTGCGCGATGATGATCAGCTTCGTGTAGCCGGTCGCGTCGACCACGTCGGAGTTACGAGCCTCGGACGTCAGCGCGTTGATCAGCGAAACGCGAGCGTACGGGTTAGGAACAGACATCCCGCTTCGCGAGACCTGCTTCATCTCGGGTGTGAGCACGAGGGAGCCTTTGCTCGCGGCCCTGCGGCTGCGGCTTGGTGGTGTGCGCGGCGCCGGCGGCGATCAGCGCGGGTAGCGAAGTGCGTACGCGGCGCGGTAGGCGGCTGCGAGCTCTTCGACGATCTCGGCGGGGCCTTTGAGGCGGGCGGAGAAAGCCTCGGGCGCATGGCCGTCGTCGAGCGCGTCCCGGACCACGTCGAACAGCTGACCGAACGGGTCCTGCTCGACCTGGACCGGCCGGATCTCGAGCATGGTCGACGCGAGGTCGAGCTCGATGTCTTCGAAGCGCAGCGGGCCCGTGTAGCCGTGCTGTGCCATCACGCCTTGCCGTGCTTGGCGTTGTAGGCCTTGCGGTACATCTGCTCGAGGCCGGCGAGCGCAGACGGTGTCGCGTGCTTCTTCATGCGCGAACGGAACTGCTCGGGCGTGACGCCTTCGGCGATCATGTCCTGCATGGTCGGCGGCTTGGGTGCCTCTGGCACAGGCTCGACCGCCGGAGGAGCGGACAGCGCAGCGACCTGGGCCTCGAGCTTTGCGATGCGCTCGGCGTCGCTCATTGCGGGCGTTTGGTCTTCGTCGGCCATCAGTACGCCGCGCCGTTCTTCAAGAGACCGCGCCATCGGGAATCTCCGCTTCGTCCTGCTCCGGCAGCGCCGGGATGTCCTTGGGGACCTCGACGAGCCTTAGATTCATCGCACTCCGGAACGGGCGATCCATCTCCTGGCGCAGCCACGCGTCGAAGAGCGCTGGGTCGTTCTTGTCGAGCCAGGCGCCGCCGTCGGGCATCTGCCCGAAGGCCACGCCGACACGAGGCCGCTCGAGCATCGCGCGGAGCTCGTGCGCGAAAAGCGACGCGCCTTCGATGTCACCACCGAGAGTCGCTACCGTGCCGTCGCTGAAGCGCCAGATCATTTGCCAGCGAGTTGCCCGAGCATGAACAGAAAGTGCTCCGAGTCAGCCCTTATCCAGTCTTCCAACGTACCCCAGAAGGTCTCGTTGGCAAACAGCAGCTCCACCGACGTGGACAGCGTCTCGGTGGAATGAACCTCGGCTTCCTCGTCGATCGGAAGCCCAGGGACGTCCCGTTTTTTCGGATAGCGACGACCTGTATATGCGTGGAAAAATTGGTCTTTCCAGGCCAGTCCGTTTACGCCGAGACTCTGAAGCGCATGGCCCTTGCGGCGCGCCTTGAGGAAGGCGACCGCGCGGCCGAAAAGCTCCGGGGCGTAGTGCTCGATTGCGTGCGCGATCTCGTGGTGCAGCGCGCCCGGCCGGGCCGTGTATACGATTTTCGCCGCGACGGCGTCGAAGTAGGAGCCGTTGCGCCTCCTGATCGCGGTCGCCGTCAGACTCGCAGGGAGGTCGCCGGTGCTCGGGCCCGTGACCTTGCTGAAGAACTCGAGCGCAGCCTCGCCCTTCGACGTGGACGCGATCGATGCGTTCGCCATCGCCTGGCGCGCGGGGAGCGTGTGAAGGTGGCCGGCGAGCGCAGCTGCGGCCTTGCGGAGCGGCTCGAGCTCGCCCGCTTGTTCACGCAGCGTTCGACCGGCGTCGCAGTCCTCGCAGGCCTCGGTCATCGCCTTGACGCCCGGAGCGTCGACCTTGCGGAGGTTCTTGCGGATGGCCGCGACCGGTAGGTCGAGTCCCAACTCGAGCGCGGCGCGCCCGTGAGCAAGCGACTTCGCTGCGTCGGAACCATAGGTCGGCTCGTACTCCGGCAGCCAGCGCTTCGTGTCGAGCTCGGGCTCCTTCGGCGCCGGCGGGGGCGGCGCGACGGGCTTGCGCTTCTTGACGCCCTCGGGCTCCTGCTCCTTGAGCTTGCGGAGCAGCGCGGGGTCGGTCTTCTTTGGGTCGGGCTTCGGCGGCTCGTCGGCGTCGTCCGGAGCGTGGCCAAAGCCTTTTTGCGCGTCGCCGTCTTCACCGGGCGGCGCGGCGCTGATGCCGCGGCGTTCAGCTTCGCGCGCGCGCAGGCATCGGATCGAGCTGCGGCACCGATGGTGCAGCGGCGGAATGTGCGTCAGCCACCACGGATGGTCCGCGGGGAGGATGGTGCCGCCGCAGATCTTGCAGATCTCGGATCGGCGAGCATCGAGAACAGTGTCGAGGAGCCAGTAGGGCCGCAGGCGCAGCGTGAACGGCTCGCGCATCTGCCGGTAGCGGCCGGCGTTGTACTGACGCTGGATCGCGTTGCGGTAGACGGTCTCGACGTGGTGCGGGTTGCGCAGCGTGTCGCGGATCGACTTCTTGAACTCTTCGAGCGTGCCGCCGCTGTCTGCGTTCTTCTTGAGCTCGTCGAAGACGCGTTGGATCTGCGTGATCTGAAGACCGCCGCCGACCCAGAACGCGTGCTTCTTGGCGTCGTCGTCGAGCTTGCGAGCCTCGGCGCCGGTGATGACCGTGCGTTTGGCAAACCAGTCGCTCGCAGCGACGAACTTGTCGGCGTCTGCCGGCGCGTCCCATGCCGGCGCTGCCATCGTGGTCGTCCTACGCGTCGATGTCGGCCGTCACCGCGGCGCGGCCAGCAAGCTCGGAGAGCACCATCACGCGGTAGAGCAATTCCTTCGTGTCGGCGCCGCTCAGATCCGGCGCGAGCTTGCGCAAGCGGTCGTAGACCTCAGGCACCGACTCGGAGGCTTCGACCTCCGCGAGAATCTGCTCGATGAAGGGTTCGAGCGCGACGTTGCCTGCTGCAGCCGCACTAGCGACGAGGTCGTCGATCCAGAGCTGCGCAGCGAGGAAGTTGGGCGCGCTGGTCGCTAGGTCGCCAGAGGCGAGCATCGCGATACCGCCCGTGCCGAGGCCCTGCTTCGCCTTCGGGTCCTTGTCGTCCTTCTTGGCGGGCACCTTGGGAGCTTTCGGATCTGCTGGTGCCGGCGCGCCGCTGCCCGGGGGCTGCTGCATCGCAAAGCGCTCAGCAGCTTCCTTCTGGCGCGTCGCCGCGTCCTTGCGCCCCTTCACGAACGTCCCCATGCCGAAGTCGTGGATCACGGCCTTGTCGTCGAGCTCGAAGCCCTCGGTTTCGAGGTCCTTCACCATCTTCGCTACGGCGGTGATGCCATCGGCGCGGACCTTGCGATCCTCTTCGGGCTCGGTCGGGTAGACCGGCCACGGCGCGAGGCCTGCGTCACCGAAGTTGAAGTACGCCCACGGCTGCAGCGCGTCGTCGTGCACCGCCGTCGACCACGACTCGGCGTGGAACTTGAGCTTCGGAACCTCGTTGGTCTTCGCCTGCGTCTCGGTCGCGGCCTTGCTGCCGCCCTTGACGTTGGTGGTGAGGTTGCCGCCGCGGATCGTGATCGCGATCGCGTCGTTGGCGAAGCTGGCCTGCGTCTCGAAGAGCTCGGCGGCGCCGTCGCTGATCTTGACCGCGCTGAGCAGCCACCCAGTGGGCAGCGCTGCCACCGCGTCGCCGCCATCGGCGATGCCATCGAGCAAGCTGTCGGCGAGCTCTTGGCGCAGCTCTTTGGTCGATTCGACTTCAGGCGGCGCGTGCGCCACGAGCATCGAGATACGACCGCTCACGCGGCCCACATCGATGATCGCGTAGGCCTTCAGCAGGACGACGTGCGCGAGGCAGTACCAGAGGCCCTCTGCCCACGCTCGGTTCTTGCCGAACGGGCGGTACATGAACCACTCGCCGTCACCGGGTACGACTTCGTGCTCGATGCCGCGGTGATCGCGAATCGTCCAGCGCTGCTCAGCGTTGTTCCACCGCAGGCCTTGCGGGTGCCAATGCTCGAGCATCGGCAAAAGCCGATTGCCGTGATCCTTCTTCTCGGTCCAGCGGTTGCGACCAAGGCCAATGCCAAGGAGCAAGCCCCACTTGAAGATCTGGCGCTGCTCGGATTCCGGCAGGCCTTCCCACCAGTCCTCGCCCGCTTCGAGCGCGTTGACGGTGCGCTTACTGCGCCTGCGATCACCGCTCGGCTCGAACCCGGGAACGAGCGCAAAGAGCGCGTCGGCTACGGACTTCAGGCCGCTCGAGACGGCGTCGTCCTGCAGCAGCATCTCGCAGACGGCGACTGCGCCCGAGAGATCGCCGCCTTCCGCGCGCTCGCGTGCTTGGCGGAGCTTGCGCGGCGTCCAGTCGCGAACGAGCCGGACGGCCTGCGCGTAGCGCTTATCGTCGGCCGGCGTCTCCTTGGCCGGCATCTTCGGCTGCTTCGTGCGCTTTGCCATTTCGGTTCATCGCGTCCATGGCTCAGCGGTCGGAGAGCTTGATCGATTCGACGCGCGAGCCTCCGTCGTCGCTTGCGAACTGCTTGAGCAGCTGATCGACAGCGACCACCAGCGCATCGACGATGTCGTCGTGCACATCGCTCACGCCGGTGAAGGACGTGACCTCATCGATCAGCACGTTCACCCAATCGAAGCTCGAGCCGATCGTCTCGTCGCTGTCGTCGTCGGCCTGCGGCAGAAGCACGCGGCCCATGTTCCAGAGCGGAGCGGTGTGCCGCGTCGCGCGAATGAATTTGTCGCCGTTCGGATTGAGCACCGTGAGCGGGATGCCCGACTTCTTGATGAAGTCGCCTGCGCCCGCCTCGGTCCCTGGTGCATACCAGTAGAACCGAACACCGGGACGCTCCGCCTTCTTGGCCTTGAGCGTGAGAGTGAAACTCGGCGCGTCGACCTGCTTGCGGTGGACCTCGCGAACGTAGAACCAAATGACCGGCGTGCCGATCTTGTCGTTCGGGTCCTTGTAGTCGCGGAGCTTCGGATCGCGTACCGCCCACACCTCGACGCAAACGGAGTAATCGCTTGCGGTTTTCTTGGTGTACGAGAGGTCGAGACCGAAGACGATCTTGTAGCCGCGCGTCGGAAGCGCGCTGAGTTTGTAGAAAGCAGGAGCTCGGAAGACTTCGCCGCCGATGGGCTGCGGCTCGCCCTGGTACATCGAGTACCAAGTGTCGCGGTCCGCGCGCTCACGAACGAAGAACTCAGGCGGCTTGAGCGGGCTTAGCGATTGGCCAGGGAACCGCTTCAGCGGGTCGCTGATGACGCGGCCGTCCGGCCCGATGTCGTTGTCATTCGCCGGTTCGGCGATGCACTTCAGGTTGATGTACCGGTAGCCCTGATGCTTGATCAGGTAGCCGGACAGGTCCTCGACGTGCCACCGCGTGGCCATCGTGATGTACGACGTTGATGGGTGCCGGCGCGTATACGCTTCGCGCTGGTACCAGCGCACGAGGTCGGATCGAACCGTCGCCGAGCGCGCTTCCTTCGCGCCCTTGATCGGGTCGTCGATGACACAGAGTCCGTCGACCGCAGAGCCAGTGATGCCGCCGCTGATCGACGTGAACTTGATCGTCGTCCCGCCGGGCAGCTCCGTCTTGTCGAGCGTGCCGCTGACAGCGAGGCCGATCTGCCTGGCGTGTGACTGAAAATCCTTCGCGACCTCTTCGGTCTTGGTCTGGTTGTACGTGACGTACGCGTGCCGCTTGCCGGGATAGAACGTCGCTATCCACAGCAGCGCGCAGATCGTGAAAACCGATTTGCCATGTTGGGGAGGCCCGGCAAACGCGATGTTCTGCGGCTCTCCACGTGCCGCGCATTCGATCGCTTCGGCGTACGGCGTGAAGTAGTCGAAGCGCTTGTACTGCGGGAAGCTTTGCTCGACCCAGTCGAGCAGCCTCGGGATCGCTTCAGTGGACCTCGGCTGGTCCTTCTTGATCACCTGCAGGTGACGGCGCGCCACTGTCGCCGCGATCGAGACGCTCGATTTGTTCCAGCGCCCTTCCGAAATCTTCCGGCGTACAAATCCCACGGAAGACCTCGATCACCTGCTCCACCGCTTCCTCGGCGTCGATGCGAACTCGCTGTGCGTAGGCGCGGCGCGTCCGCTCGAGGATGAACGCTGAGCCGCGAGCTCGACCGAAACCGATGCCCTTGTCGTCGCCGCGCCGCACGTCGCGGAGCAGCTTCAACTCGCCCATAGCGCGCGCGCGCGCGACTGCCTCGCAAAACGCGGCGAACGGCTCTTCGCCCTTGAGCCCCCGGTCTAGCCAGCGGTAGAGCGTCGAATGGTCGATTCCAGCCGCCTGCGCCGCTGTCTCGATGAAGGCGCCGTCGTCCTCAAGCGCCTTGCAGATTTCTTCGCTCACCTCGGGGGTGAGCTTCGTTGGCCTGGCCATGCTGCCCTGCACTTCCACGACTCGGGAAGCGCTGGCGTGGCCTAGCAGCTACTCGAGCTCGAGCTTGATGCGCACTCGGTTAGCCCCGCACTTGCAAGGCTCGTCGGTGCTCACGGTGACGCCGTCCGCTGCGTTTTCCGCCGGGGATGGCATGCGATTGCGGTCGGTCGCTGGCCACGGCCGACTTTCGCCGCACCGCACACAGCTAACGCTTGGACCGCCGTCGCCGCTCCCGGACTCGAACCGCATTCGCCGGGGAGCATAGCCGCCCGACGACGCCGACGCTTGGACTGATGGGTTGGCTCGGGGGCGCCTAGGACGACCGACCTGCATCCGCCCGCGAAGGCGGCGCTGCGTTCGGGCACCCGGGTGGGCGCCACTCACGAGCCTCACCCCCTATATGCAAAACAGCCTGCTTATCCGCGGTCTTTTGTGATCTTCGATGTTTATCCGCGATTATTTTTGCGCACACGGTGCGACGGTTTTCGGGTGGTCTTTCGTACGGCCGCGTGCGCGCAAAGGGTACGGACACTGGCTGTCCGCCCCCTTTTTGTTCGGGCCCGGCAAATGGCGCCAGGGCCGGTGCTATTTGCGGTTCCGGGGTTCCGGTTCGGTTCCCGGAACTGCGCTCCAATACTCCTCCCGGCAGCACTTGGAGCAGAGTTGCGTCGCGGGGACGCTCGTAATGGGCACAGGCTCGAGCCACCGAGTCACCCTCGCCGCTGCGCCGCAGGGCGCGGCAACCGAGTGGTATTTTCGATAGGCAGGGTTCGTGGTTCGCAGCTTCGATGGCCGCCAGTCGCTCACCGCGGCGCGAACCAGCGTGGAGTCGGACGACATACCGAGTTTCTTTTCTCGGTATGTCTCTGGTGTCTGTTTTGTGCCTGCGGCGCCTTGGATGTACTGAAGAACGTGCGGATCCAGGGCGGACTCGTCGCCGCTTGCAATAAAGTCCTCCAGCTGCGCCATGATCTTTTGCGCTGCCCTGATCCGAGCCTTCTCGCGCGCGACATGCTCAGTTTTCTTCATCGAATCCTCGCCTTCGTTGCCTTCTTATTCCGCTTGGTCGCTGCACTGGAAGGTCCGCGTCGCTCGGGCTTGAACGCTGCGACCGTCTCGGGCCGGAGCCAGTGGCCGCCGTCTTTGAACCAACTCGGGATGCGGTTGGCGTGCACAGCTTGCCGGAGCGCGCTCACATGGATTTTGAGCTGCTCGGCGGCGCGTGCGAGCGGGACGCTGAAGCGGTCCTCGATGCCGACTCGCAGCTCAGCGTCGAGCTCCTCGAGCCGCTTGCGGTCGAGCAGGTCGACCAGCGCGACCCAGAGCGAGCTCTCCAACGTCGTGCGCGACACGAAGCCGGAGCCGGGCACCACGCCCGGCTGCAGGCACGGGTTGAGGTCGCTCAGAATCAGCTCGAGCACGTCGGCGGCTGTCGACTCTGGGTCGTTCACGAGGTCGCGCACGCCCTCGTAATACGTCGCCTCCGAGAACGCGTTGCCCCGCGCCTTCATCTCGAGGAACAGTTGGCGCCCGGTCAGCGTGGCGACGCCGAGGGCCAGTGGCTGGCTGCGCTTAGCCATGGGCAGCACCGGCCTCGCTGAGCACCGCTTCGCGGGTGCGGACCACGGCCGACACCACGTGCAGGTCGCCCGCGTCGTCGACGTCGTGCTCGTTGATCGCGTCCTGAAAGAAGCCGGCGTCGAGCAGCGCGTCGACAACGTGCAGAGTGTCGCCTGCGCTCCCGCGGACCTGCAGCACAACGTGGACCTCGGCGGGCTCACCCTCCGCTTCCTGCGGCTCGGCCTGCGGCAGGCTGGCGCGCTGGGCCGGCAGAGCCTCGAACGAGTCGTCGATCGACACGCCGTGCTCATCGAGCAGCATCCGCACCGTGACATTGGCCTGATCGGCCGCGCCTTGCAGGTAGCCGAGCCACCAGGCGACGTTTGCCGGTGCGTTGGCGATCATCGCCTCGGGCGGCATGTCGAGTAGCTCCTCGATCACTGCCGCGCTGGGCACAAGCTCCGCGAGCGCGAGCACCGCTTCTTTGATTCGTTCTTCCATGGTCGTTCTCCTCATGCCGCCGCGGCGGCCATCGTCTCGGACGCAAGCTCGGCGCGGATAAGCTCGAAGTCCGCGCGCGACATAAAGCCGCACGCCAGCGCGTGGTC
>Ga0114940_10000353_pt1 | contig 23309 bp, 24 predicted proteins | sample ColdCreekSource_FD_87195 | JGI IMG/M metagenome (GOLD analysis project Ga0114940, IMG submission 87195) | Groundwater microbial communities from Cold Creek, Nevada to study Microbial Dark Matter (Phase II) - Cold Creek Source | ecosystem: Environmental > Aquatic > Deep subsurface > Groundwater ... | reverse complement strand
CCTGGTAGCAAGTTCTCGATCCGCGACCACTGGTCATCCCTTAATGCATATCTTCTGGTCATTGCTGTTTTTCTTTTTTGTTTCTTTTGATTCTACTTAATTGATGACACGCCCTAGCGCTGCTGCCATAAAACGAACCGCCAATATCCAAACTGGCGTTTTTGCCAAAGATAATTCCTGCGGGGTTGATTAAAAATAAATTAGCACTGCCATTGGCACGAATTGCGCCATTTATATCAGAAACACTGCCCCCTGTAACTCGGCTGAAGATATCAGAGATACTATCAGCATTATTGAAAAACGCTTCATTCCCTGTCTCAACGGAAAAATCCTCAAAGCTATGAAATAGATTATCCCCTCTGGTTTCTCCCCCTGTGATTTCGGCAGTATTGCCATTTTCAGTTACTTGCGTATTGACTGTACCGTCAGAGGTAACTTCAGCAGAAGCAGGATTTTTGGTAACGCCGAGATAGCCGAGAGTGCAAAGAGAAAGTGCAAACCAAGGAGATAGAGCTTTAGACACAGTAGATGATTGATTTGAAATTGATATTTTCAGATACACTACCATTTTCAGAGGTTATTTCAGACCTAATTTTGGATTTAGATCACTTTTTAGCAACTTTGGGAAGGCTTTCAGTGCATAAAGTCCCTAATCGCTTCATATAGTTCTTTATGTAACGAGCTTCGCAGGAAACAAAATTAATTGTTATCTGCATGTACACACAAATCAACCAAATGGACTAGAAAAATGGATAAAACTTACTTAACTAATGACATCGAAGATTCTTTTTTGACCGAACTTGACTTAGACGAGGCTGCTAACATTTGTGGTGGTGGTCTTTTTGGTTATGATCCAAATAGCCTGGAGAATAGATATAATGCGACGAATAACTATCCATATTTGGGCGATAGAAGAATAAATTCTATGCTGCGAGACGGATATGAATTAAGTGAGATAGTTGAGAGTGCTGGTGACGATCCTTATTTAAGCAATGCACAGTTTACGAATTTTGGTTATTTGTATTATTAGGGAATTAGGTGCGATCGCTAAACCATAATTTATCTTGGCTTCTTGAATCGATTGTAGAAGTATTTATTTTGGCGATCGCAATAATTAAAGCAGTTTTATCGTTTATATGCCTGTTGTTCTGCCAAAAAACTAGTATTGAAAGCGTAGTTTGGAATTAAGGATGAAAAAGGCGATCGCTCTTAAATATACGAAAACAACGACAGGGAAAGAGCTAAAATACCTCTTGTGCGCATTAAAACTTTTGAAATGACCTGTAGGTAAAGGATTTAGTATGAGCCGTCTAGCCCTGTTAAGTGTTTCTGATAAAACTGGTATCGTTGAATTGGCTCGTAAACTAGTAACTAATCAGTTTGAAATTATCAGTAGCGGAGGTACCGCCAAAACTCTACAGGATGCTGGCATTACCGTCATCAAAGTAAGTGACTATACAGGATCCCCAGAGATCTTGGGAGGTAGGGTGAAAACGCTACATCCTCGGATTCATGGGGGAATCCTTGCTCGACAAGATTTGCCAACGGATCTATCGGAACTAGAAGCTAATAATATTCGTCCCTTTGATTTAGTGGTGGTAAATCTTTATCCTTTTGAACAAACCATCGCCCAGCCTAACTTTACGGTAGCCGAAGCGATCGAAAAAATTGATATTGGCGGCCCAACTTTAATTCGAGCAGCGGCGAAAAACTATCGTTATCTGACGGTATTATGTAGTCCCGATCAGTACGAACCATATCTAGCTGAATACGCCAAGTCTAACAGTTCAGTGTCCCTGGAGTTTAGGCAGCGAATGGCAGGCTACGCCTTTGCCCATACCAATAGTTATGATCGGGCAATCTCGGCTTACTTTGCCCAACTGAATCAATCAGAGGATCTAGGAGAAAGTTATAGTATTGCTGGCGCTAAGGTACAGTCTCTGCGTTACGGTGAAAACCCCCATCAACCTGCTGCTTGGTATCAGACTGGCTCAGTGGCATCGGGATGGGCTGCTGCCCAGAAGCTTCAGGGTAAAGAATTGAGCTATAACAACTTGGTAGACTTAGAAGCTGCACGACGCATCATTAGCGAATTTGACCCCACCGAACCCGCAGCAGCGGTGCTAAAGCATACTAACCCCTGTGGTGCAGCAGTAGGTAATACCTTAGCTGAAGCTTATGAAAAGGCTTTTAATGCCGATAGTGTTTCCGCCTTTGGGGGAATTGTCGCCTTAAATCAGACGATTGATGCTGCCACAGCAGAAGCTTTGACTAAAACCTTTCTTGAGTGCGTGGTTGCTCCTGGGTGCGATTCCGCAGCGCGGGAGATTTTAACCGCTAAATCTAAATTAAGAATTTTGCTCTTGCCTGATCTAGCTACAGGACAGCCAGAAACCATTAAGGCGATCGCTGGAGGATTTCTGATACAGGCTAGCGATGACCAAATCGAGAACCCCGATCATTGGCAAATCGTGACGGAAAAACAACCAACCCCAGAGCAAATTGCCGAAATGTTGTTTGCCCAAAAACTAGTGAAACACGTTAAGTCTAATGCTATTTTGGTGAGTCGCGATCGCACTACGTTAGGGATTGGTGCGGGGCAAATGAATCGGGTGGGTTCTGTTAAAATTGCCCTCGAACAGGCAGGAACAAAGGCTCAAGGAGGAGTACTGGCTAGTGATGGTTTCTTCCCCTTCGATGACTCGGTGCGGACGGCGGCGGCGGCGGGAATTAGCGCCATTATTCAGCCAGGAGGTTCAATGCGGGATCGCGATTCCATCACTGCGGCTAACGAGTTAGGAATTGTCATGGTGTTGAGCGGTACGCGCCACTTTTTACATTAAACTTCGTCAGTTTAAAAGCCACAGTTTTAATAGTGGTTTAGGGCAAAAGGGAAAGGGGAAAAGGGGAAAGGGTTAGTGAATCTGTTAGCATTGTCAGTTTAAAAGTTACTAGTCTAAAGATTAGCCTAAATAAATTAGCGAGATTAAAGTAGGGTTGGGTTATTGGTTTATACTGGATTGTGTGATACCGAGGATACTAGATAATAAATATTAAAAGTAGAGTCTCGTATTTAAAGTTTAGACGTGGGTTTCTTAACTGTGCAGCTATAATGAAAAGCTCGACAGTTAGAGACTGATAGACCATAAACTAAATTCTTACAGGGCGACACAAGCCCCCGAATTCGTTCGGAGAACGCGCCCTTACCACCATAATTTAACAAGGAGGATGATTTTTAATGACCCAAGTGGTTGTTGGACAGAACGAAAACATAGAATCTGCGCTACGTCGTTTTAAACGTCAAGTGTCCAAAGCAGGTATCTTTGCTGATATTAAACGTCGTCGTCACCACGAGACACCCATTGAGAAACGTAAGCGTAAAGCGATCGCCCGTCGTAAAAAACGTTACCGTTAAACAGATTGTTACTTTTAAAATGGGTCTTAAATCAAGATCTTTAAAGCGATCGCTACCTGAAACCACAGTGGCGATCGCTTCTTGTTGATATACTAAAAAATCACATTATAAATCAAGTTATAAGTCGAGTTTATTATCATTAATAATTATCATTCAATGGTAGATTTGATACCTGTCAGTAACAGTCAAGAATATATAGTTTGCGATCGCAACTTAACGATTGTGCAGTTTTCTGAAGACGCAATCAAGTATGTAACTCAAGCCGTGGCATTAGGACAAGATATTCAATTCTGTTTACCTGAGATGATTGGTTTAGAAGCAACCTGTGAGGAGATACTTACAGGACAATCTGCTAGTTTTGCTCTAGAAGCTATTTTGCGTCATCAGCCAGATGGGGGGGTACTGTATTTTAATCTGGTGATTCAAGAAATCGAACAGTATATCGTGATTTTCTTGGAAGATGTCACCAAGTCTACTCTGCTACACCAGTTATCTGTGCAGCGACTTAATGAAGCTGAAATTACCCTCAACAAACTGCAAAGATTTGAATACTGCACCAATAAGATCATCGCTTCGATGCAGGATGTATTGTTAATCACTTCCCCTTCGGGAATTATTGAGCGGGTTAACAAGTCTACTACGGAATTATTCAAACAAAAACAATCAAGTTTAATTAACCGATCCATAGACGAGATCATTACCGATCCTAGTTACAATCATCAGGAAATTTATGCCTCATTGTTGAATTCAGAAGATGCAGAGAGTAAACTAGAGGTTAGGTTTACCAGCAAGAAATCCCAAACAATTCAGATTGAATTTGACTGTTTTATAGCGCCTACGGAAGTAAAAGACTTTTTTAACTGTGTTTATATCGGTAGAGATATTACTGCCAGGAAACAAGCAGAAGCAGAAATTCGGAAATCTCTCGCCCGCGAAAAAGAACTAAAAGAGCTGAAGTCAGGATTTATTTCTATGGCTTCCCATGAATTTCGTAATCCCCTCAGCAGCATCTTACTATGTGTGCAGAACCTACGCGAAAATGCAGCGGAAACTGCGGAAACTAATGATGTTAACCGCGAATTCTATTTACAATCAATCCAAGATGCAGCTTTAACAATGAACTCGTTGTTAGAAGATGTTTTAATTCTGAGTAAGGCAGAATCAGAAAAACAAGCTTTAAAGTTAGAACCGATAGAGCTAAGAATTTTTTGTGCCAAAATTATTCAGAAACTAGCTGCTATTTATAATGATAAAACAGTCTACTTTGATTATCAAATGACTAATGATATAGCTAATTTAGATTCCACAACTTTGAGTCATATTCTCAATAATTTGCTTTCCAATGCCCTCAAATATTCTCCTTCAGGGACAACAGTTAATTTAATAATTACCGAGGAAATCGAACCTCCAGCGATTAAAATTACAGTCAGCGATCGCGGGATTGGCATTCCCCCCGAATCACAAAAGCATTTATTTGAATCATTTTATCGAGCAGGAAATACTAGCTCTTTCCCTGGCACTGGTTTGGGTTTAGCGATCGTAAAAAAGTCCGTTGATCTTTATCAAGGATCGATTACCGTGGATAGTGAGATTGGTCAGGGAACAAATATTATCGTACTGCTGCCAATGTAGCTTATAGCTTATAGCTTTTGATAAATTACCAGGCTTTTATTTCTTTTATAAGAAGAAACTATGAACGAAATTACTAAGGCAGAAATACGCAAAAAATTAGGTAATATTTCTCAACTTAGAGAACTTTTATTAGGGGATCAGCTTGCTGAATATAATCAGAGACTAGATTCCCTAGAAACAAATTTACAACAATCCCAAGCTGCGATCGCAGCGCGTCTTACTCAATTGGAGCAAAAGCTTTTGGAGCAGATTAATTCCGTTGCTAGTAGTGGAGAACAAAGAAGTAAATATTACTATCTTAAAACTCAATCAGAACAGCAGCAACTGCAAGAAGAAATTGAGCATTTATCTCAATCAAATCAAGAAAGTATAGGTTCATTACATCAAAGTTTAAATACTGAAATTGCTCAGTCAAAATCTGATTTGTACCAAGATATAACTTTATTTAAAAAAGAGCTTTCCTATAAGTTAGAAAACCATCTTCAAGAACTGACTACTAATAAAATTTCTCACACCGACTTGGCAGAAGTTCTACTTGAATTATCTCTTAAGCTAAAGGAAACAAACTCCTCCTCAGATCAAGCTAACGCCAAAGATTGATCCTAAATTGCTTAAGTGGATAGGCAAACTCCGAATTCCGAACTCCGAATTCCCAAATGTTAGAAAACGAGCAGCAACATAGCGGTTTAAACATCACATCTTCGACCAATTTTACCCAATGGTTAAGCGATCGCTTTCTCAGTTTAGCCTTTACCACCTATCAAGCGGGAAAAATTTTCCTAGTTGGTTTACAATCCAACGGGAAGCTTTCGGTTTTTGAGCGTACTTTTGACCACTGTATGGGTTTGTGGGTTAATAACTCTAGTCTATATCTTAGCTCTCTCTATCAAATCTGGGGTTTTGAGAACGCCTTGGAAGCGGGACAAACTTATAATGGTTATGATTTTCTCTACATTCCTCAATCTAGCTATATTACTGGAGATCTAGACATCCATGATTTAGTCGTGGATGACTCAGGCAAACTAATCTTCGCCAATACTTTGTTTAATTGCTTAAGCACAGTGAGTAACACCCATAGCTTCACTCCCTTATGGCAGCCTGAGTTTATTTCCCAGCTTGTAGCGGAAGATCGTTGCCATCTAAATGGAATTGCTTTACGGGAGGGCAAAGTTCGCTATGTTACTACTATTGGACATACAGACACAGTAAATGGTTGGCGAGATCAACGACATGATGGTGGCTGTGTAATTGATATTATCCAGAATCAAATTATCGCCACAGGATTGTCCATGCCTCACTCTCCTCGCTGGTATCAGGAACGTCTCTGGTTGTTGAATTCTGGCACTGGTGAATTTGGCTATCTAGATCTCCAGCAGAAAAAATTTGAACCGATGGTTTTTTGTCCTGGCTATCTTCGTGGCTGTGCCTTAGTCGAAAACTATGCAGTGGTGGGAATCTCGAAATTAAGGAACAAAACATTTTCTGGCCTATTGTTAGATCAAAAGTTACAACAAGCAAACCTAGAATCATTTTGTGGCTTATTGATTATTGATTTATTGCAAGGGGAAATTGTTCACTGGTTGAAACTAGAAGGAGTGGTGAGTGAACTATATGATGTGGCGATCTTACCCCAGATTAGAAGACCTATGGCAATTGGATTCAAGTCTGATGAGATCAAGCGACTAATCACCATTAATCGAATATGATCTAGTGAATTATTTGATGCTAGATCTATTTATAAAATAAGACTTAAATTTGTCTGTTTTGAGCATATTAGAAGATGACATTTCAGGTTAATGTGGCTATAGTTGGATACTGCCATTAAAAACAATCTAAATCGTAATTTTTTAACTTGATTTTGTAGTGAGCAACTAGTGTACTTTGTGATCTATTATTTGATCTAATAATTTTTTCAACCTGTGTTTTTTTAGTTCGGGTTTTAGTTTAGTAGCTATCAAATTATAACTATCTATATTGATTATTTATATCTATGAATTTACATAGCACAGCAATTATTTTCACTGGGCTATCTTGGTTATTAATTAATAACTGTATCATTGATCAAGCGATCGCCAAACAAGCTCCAGATAATTCAATTAATACTTGTAATCAAATAAATAATCAAGCTTCAATACCATCAGCTCCTATTTTAGCTGACCATATTGTTGACCGTCGCAATTTGGTAGCATCCGCGAAAGCTACTCCAGATACGACTCAATCAAGTTTTTGGTGGGCAGCACTCCAGTTTGATCCCTTTGATGGCAAATTGGTGCAAGATTGGCTTGCTTATCCCCAGAAGCAGCAAATTAATTTAATTGTTAACTGGCAATTATGGACTTTGCTAGACTATTTTGGGCGCTACCGCTTTGTAAATCAGTTTGGTACTGTCGCCAGAAAATATGGTTATAGTCTAAGTATTTTCAATCAAGAAGATCAGTGTTTAGCTACTTATAAATACAATCCCACTAGCATTCCTCCGAAATGGGAACTTAATTTAGAACAATTAGGCAGGAGCAGTCTGCCAATTGAACCTGTACCGCAGCAGCCGTCTATCATTGAAGCGCCCTAATTAGTTAATCGCCAAACTGGGTTTAATAATTGCTGGCACAATAAGCCTCCCAGCCATTTTACCACCACCGATATTTCTGGCTACAGGCCCAATTTGTAAGGCAGCTAAACCACCCATAATAAAAAAGTTAGACTTTGGCAGATGTAAATATTTGTCTAGTACGGGCAAACCGTTAACTATTTCTGTCGGATAAGCCTTAAGTACATCTTTCAATAAAGGATGCCCCGCAGCATTAAATCTCGTACCAGTGGCTAACCAGATACGGTTAAACTTATGTTTGCCACCATCAACACAGCTAACCTGCCAATGATTATCTTGCCACTGTGCAGAACTTACTTGACAGCTTTCATTGATCTTAATCTTGCCTTCATTGGCTGCTTGGCTCAATTGCAGCATTATTTCTGGAGTCATTGAACCGCCATTACGGGCTTGCTGAATCATTTGCCAACGGGAATACCAATTTATGTCGGCGTGAAAGTCTTTAAGATATTTTGGCCCCAACCAACCAGGATCGGCATCAAAGATTTTTGATTGTAACTGTTTTCTGGCCATTAAAGTTACAGTTGCCCCAAGAGCGATCGCACCGATAGCTAAATGACCGCTAGTTAAGCCACCACCAACAATTAAAATACGTTCCCCTGTTAAATTAAGCTGATGTAAGTTTATTTGTTGGGAATGAGATAACTTATCTAGTGGATAATCCGCTGTAATTCGCTCTACCCATTCGGGAAGCTGAACTTTGCCACTTCCTGTAGCTAACACTACTCTACGGGCAATTATTGCCTGTCCATCCTCGAAAACTAATTGAAAACGAGAACGGGAACAATGCTGAATTGGTAGAATTTGGCGGACTTTGGCTTGATAAACTTTATCTTCTAAATGCCAGCGACGAATTACTTCACTACAAAAATCATTAAATAGCTTTGTCCCTGGTCTGTCATAGGGGGGAAATAATTCATTATGTCTAGTTTCGGCAAATGTTCTTAATTGATGGGGATTGGGATCGGGATGATGCACCGCAGGCGATCGCAAATAAGGTATTTGCTGTGCTGCAAATTGTTGATGCCACTGACTCATCCATGTCCCCGCAGGATCGAAAACCAGAAATTTACGATAATGCTTCGGGCTTTTTTGTAAGAGGTGAGTAGTCAAAGTAAGAGCCTGAACTCCTGCACCAATTATCGCTATGTCGATATAGTTGGGTAATTTCACTCGCGAAAAATAAAGATCTTGATTATTTAGATCTCTGCGTGATAACGATTCTCATTCTAAACTATCCAGATATTAGGTGCCAAAGAAATCGAGTAATCCCAAGGAAAACAAGTTTTAAATATAGATAGTATTAATGTCTAACCCCATAAGGCAGCACGTTATAGAGCAATGAATCGTCAACCAGAAAATCAACGATTAAAAGAATTAGCACAGGTATTTTTGCGCCTAGGAGCGATCGCTTTTGGTGGACCTGCTGCTCACATTGCCATGATGGATGATGAGGTGGTCAAACGGCGACAGTGGATGAGTAGAGACAATTTACTGGATTTAATTGGAGTAACCAACTTACTTCCTGGCCCTAATTCCACCGAATTAGCGATTCATATTGGCTATGAACGAGCAGGATGGGCTGGTTTATTGGTAGCGGGAAGTTGTTTCATCTTACCTGCAATGATTTTAGTGTGGCTATTGGCAATAGCTTATGTCCGCTATCAAACTGTACCGCAAGTAGCATGGTTACTTTACGGAATCAAACCTGTGATTATCGCTATAGTGCTTCAGGCATTATGGAAGCTAAGTAAAAAAGCTGCTAAAGATATTCCTACTACTATTGCAGGAATTTTGGCGATCGCTGCTTATTTTGCTGGGTTGAATGAAATTTTATTGTTACTGTTAATCGGAGTTGCCGTAATGCTAATCAAAAACTGGCACTCTGGCGATCAAACAACCAACGGGGTTTATTTTTTACCTTTTTCAGGAATGCTGGCACAAGTGGGAGTCGCCACAACCGCTGTCTCTCTTGGTTGGGGTAGTGTATTTTGGTTTTTTCTGAAAATTGGCAGTGTTCTCTATGGGAGTGGTTATGTATTGCTAGCTTTCTTGCAGCGAGATTTAGTCGAACGCCATCATTGGTTGACATCTCAACAGCTTTTGGATGCGGTGGCAATTGGACAGATTACACCAGGCCCCGTGTTCACTACTGCTACTTTTGTCGGCTATTTATTGGCAGGAAATGCAGGGGCGATCGCAGGAACGCTGGGTATCTTTTTACCGGCCTTTTTACTAGTGGGCATCGTCAATCCTTGGGTAACAAAATTACGTCAATCTACCTGGGTTGGCAGCTTTTTAGATGGTGTCAATGCTGCATCTTTGGGATTAATGGCAGGGGTTACTTATACCCTAGGACTCTCTGCGCTGATAGATTGGCTGACTACAATCGTCGCAGTTTCAAGTGCGATCGCTCTTGTTCGATTTCAAATCAACTCTGCTTGGTTAGTAGTTGCAGGGGGATTGATTGGGCTAGTTTTACATTTGTTGGGATGGATCAATTAAGAACATCATTTTTACTTTTTTATCTTCAAGATACAACTACAAAAATATTTTTGATAACGATTATTATTATAATAAAATTAGCATTACTAACTATCTCAACTGCGATCGCATGATTTCTACTACGAAACATCTCTCCTTACTCCATCGCCCTCGTCGTCTTCGTCGGACAGCATCTTTACGGCGGATGGTTCAAGAACATCAGTTGACGGTGAACGATTTGATTTATCCTGTGTTTGTCACCGAAGGAGAAAATCAACAACAAGAAATTCCTTCGATGCCCGAAATTTATCGTTATTCTCTTGATTTACTCCTCAAAGAAATAGCCGATGCTGCGAATTTGGGGATAAATGCGATCGCACTATTTCCTCTAATCGCTACAGACAAAAAAGATAACCAAGGTATAGAAAGCCATAACCCTAATGGCTTAGTTCAACGTACCGTCAGGGCAATTAAACAAGAAATACCCGAAATTACTGTAATTACTGATGTGGCACTCGACCCTTTTTCGACCTATGGTCATGATGGCATTGTCAAAGACGGCAAAATTCTCAATGACGAAACGGTAGAAGTACTGGTTAAACAAGCAGTCTCTCAAGCCGAAGCAGGAGCAGACATGGTAGCCCCTTCCGATATGATGGATGGTAGAGTAGGGGCAATCCGTCAAGGTTTAGATGCTGCTGGTTACTTCGATGTGGGCATTCTGGCATACTCGGCTAAATACGCCTCAGCTTATTATGGTCCATTTCGCGATGCTTTAGAATCTGCTCCTCAATTTGGCGACAAGCAAACCTATCAAATGAATCCTGCTAATAGTCGAGAAGCGATTAAAGAAGTAGCTTTAGATATTGCTGAAGGTGCAGATATTGTGATGGTTAAACCAGCCTTAGCTTACTTAGATATTATTCGTCGCCTCAAAGAATATACCAACTTACCCGTTGCTGCTTATAACGTCAGTGGAGAATATGCCATGATTAAAGCTGCTGCTGCACAGGGTTGGATTGATGAGAAGCAAGTAATTTTAGAAACTCTGACCAGTATGAAACGGGCGGGGGCAGATTTGATTTTGACTTATTTTGCTAAACAAGTAGCTTTGATATTGCAGTAGTCACATTAAATATTGCCTGACTGAACTAGAGCTTCCATCAATAATAATTCCCAGGACAATAATGGATACATTAATACAAGGCTTACCTGTCACCATCATTACAGGCTTTCTCGGCAGTGGAAAAACTACTTTACTCAATCATATTCTGACTCAACAGCAAGGATTGAAAGCAGCCGTTTTAGTCAATGAATTTGGAGAAATTGGGATCGATAATGAATTAATTGTTTCTAGTGATGATGATATTGTCGAGTTAAATAACGGCTGTATCTGCTGCACAATTAACGAAGATTTAGTAAAAACTGTCCATAAGATTTTAGAACGAAGAGAGCAAGTAGATTATTTAGTTGTTGAAACTACAGGAGTAGCCGATCCTGTTCCTGTCGCCGTAACTTTTTTGAGTGCAGAGTTACGAGGCAAAACTCGCTTAGATTCTATTATTACTTTGGTTGATTGTGATAATTTTTACACTGAAGCCCAGAAAAACAGTACCGCAGCCTATCAACAAATTACCTACGGGGATATTATCTTACTTAACAAAACTGACTTGGTAGAATCAGAGGTAGTCGATCGCATTGAGCAACAAATTAGCCAACATCGTACCGATGCCAAGATTATACGCACAGTAAAAGGGAAAGTTTCTCTCCCTCTAATTCTAAGCGTAGGTTTGTTTGCATCAGACCGCTATTTTCAAGAAGAGATCCAAGATTCTAATCATAGTCAAGAAGATCATCACCATACCGAACATGAGCATAAACATCACGAACATTCTCATCATTTAGATGAAGATGGTTTTACATCTTTATCTTTTGAAGCCGACCAACCCCTGGATATTCGCAAATTTCAATATCTTCTTGATAATCAACTTCCTGAAGAGGTTTTCCGTGCTAAAGGTATCTTATGGTTAAAAGGAAGTACCGCCCGTCATATTTTTCATCTCAGTGGTAAAAGATTTGGGATTGAAGATGATCAATGGAAAGGTACACCTAAAAACAAATTAGTCTTTATCGGACAGAATTTAGAGACGGAGAGATTAAGAAAATTACTTGAAGCTTGTGTTTGTTGATTTTGAATCACTTAGTTTGATTAGCAATAGCTTTCCTAATTGTCTCAATAGGCAAAAAAAGAGATAGTGGTTCATCCTGGAATTCTATAAAACCACGTTTTTGATAATACTGTTTTGCTGCTTCATCTTTAGCTTGAGTATAAACAGCATAAATTCCAGTTTTATCAGCAACTTCAACTGCACATTCAAAAGCGTTTCTTAAAAGCTTTTTGCCAATACCACAACTTTGTACTGATTGATCGACTGCAAGTCTTCCTATAAGTAAAGCAGGAATTCTGTTGGGGAAACCCCGTCGTGATTCTTTTGGTATCGCTTCAATTAAAATTTCACTCGCGCTAGATGTGTAATAACCTTTTATTTCTTTAAGATTTTCTGTAGAACAAGCGACAAAGACTCTGGCGGATCGTTTCTCTTGATGGTTTATCCAAGCATATTTTTTAATGTACTCATCTAACTCAGTGTTTCCAGAATCAAATTGAAGTTTTTTTAAGCTACTACGAGTATGACCGATTGAATCTAGCGGTTTGATTACATATTCCACAAGTTTAAAACTAATTACCGAAATTTCATCGATCTTATTGAAAAACAGATAATAAGCCTTCAGATGGTTGGGGTGGATTTTGTAGAGTAGCTATTAAAAATTCACTGTCTTTTGCAGACAGCCTGAGAACTTGATGTTCCGTATTAGAATTTATCTCTTCTTTTTTATTTTTGGTAGGGAACAAACCGAATATGCTGTTCCTCTGTTTTTTACTGGGAGTTTTTTTCATTGAAGATGCTAAATACATAGTCTTGTACTTAATTTAATATACTATTTACGAATACAAGCTAGCAAATAAAATTAGCAAATGTATTCAGGGAAAGTACTTATTTCATCAACTCTTTATCAAAAATCTAAATTTATATATTTTTTTATCCAGTATCATCAAGCCCATCTAAAACTTTATTGTATTGCAGGGTATTGATTTAAGGCAAAGCGATCGCCTTATTAACTTCTAAATATTAGCCTTATTGGCGATCGCCAACGAGAATTGCTAGATCAAGATAAAATAAGGAAATGAGACTATATCGAACATTTTTGTCTGAACAACGATGCCAAAAACTAGCTTTGACCAAATTTTAGAAATGATTGACAATCTCTCTTTGGATGAACAAGAAGATTTAATCAATATTGCTCAAAATAGACAAGCTGACAAGAGAAGAGAAGAAATAGCATCTAACATAACCAATTCTCGACTTGAATATCAGAAAGATGAGGTTTTTAGAGGAACAGTTGACGATATTATCTCAGAACTAAATGAATGATAAATTTAGTTTTTAGTTCATCGTTTAAACGGGCGTTCAAAAATAGCATCAAACGCAAACCAGATTTAAAGTCGAAAATTGAGGATAAATTAAAATTATTATCAGCAGATCCCTATAATCCAATTCTACGTACTCACAAGCTTAAAGGAAAATTATCGGGGGCTTGGGCTTGTTCGGTAGAATACGATTGTCGTATTGTATTTAGTTTTGAAAAAAATCAGGAGACGCAAACAGAAGAAATTCTTCTCATTGATATTGGTACTCATGACGAGGTTTATTAAGGCGATCGCTTTACTACCGTTTTTGGCTAATCGCAATATCTAAACTTTCTTTTAACTCAACCACACTCATCGCCCCCAAATCTCCTTGTTTGCGAGTACGAATGCTCAAGGTTTGATTCTCCACTTCCCGCTGACCAACCACAGCCACTACAGGAATCTTTTCTAATTCACCATTACGTATTTGTTTACCTAAACGTTCCCCAGTGCGGTCTAATTCTACTCGATAACCAGCTTGTTTGAGTTGAGCAGCAGCAGATTCCGCATATTCTCTTTGTTCGTCACTGACTGGTAGCAAACGTATTTGGATGGGTGCTAACCACAAAGGAAAGTCTCCTGCATAGTTTTCAATTAAAATCCCATAAAAACGCTCTAAAGAACCAAAAATAGCCCGATGAATCATAATCGGACGCTGACGAGAACTGTCGGCTGCCACATATTCCATGTCGAACCTTTCTGGTAAGTTAAAATCTACTTGAATGGTCGAACATTGCCAAGTACGTCCAATAGCATCTTTAATTTTAATATCGATCTTGGGCCCATAAAAAGCACCGCCCCCTTTATCTTCCAAGTAATCCCAACCCTTGGTATTCAAAGCTTCTACTAAAGCCTGAGTCGCCAATTCCCAACCCTCATCCGTACCTACCGATTTATCTGGACGAGTCGAAAGATTAACTTCATAATCCTTAAATCCAAAATCAGAAAGAATCTTTTCCGTTAAATTCAGCACACCGAGAATTTCCCCCGCAATTTGTGCGGGTAAACAAAAAATATGGGCATCATCTTGGGTAAATCCCCGTACCCGCATCAAACCATGTAAGACACCAGAACGCTCGTAACGATACACCGTCCCTAATTCCGCGAACCTTAGAGGTAATTCTCGATAAGAATGAAGGTCGTTTTGATAAGCTAGAACGTGAAACGGACAATTCATTGGCTTGATTTGATAAGCCTGTTCTTCAATCTCCATCGAGTCGAACATATTCTCGCGATAGAAATCAAAATGACCCGATGTTTTCCACAATTCTAAATTGGCAACGTGGGGAGTATAAAGAAGTTCGTAACCTGCATCTAAATGAGCCTTACGCCAATAATCTTCAATGATGTAGCGCATAATCGCACCGCGAGGATGCCAAAATACCAAACCTCCACCAGCATCTTCTTGAATGCTAAACAGTTTTAACTCTTTGCCTAATTTACGGTGATCTCGGCGTTTGGCTTCTGCTTTTTGTTGTAAATAAGCCTCTAATTGTTCGGGAGTTTCCCAGGCTGTGCCATAGATGCGCTGTAGTTGTGCTTTGGTTTCATCCCCCCGCCAGTAAGCACCAGCGACACTTTCTAAAGCAAAAGCATCCTGGTTAATCTCTCCTGTATAGTTGACATGAGGTCCCGCACACAAATCCCACCAAGATACACTCTTAGGAATTTTCACAGGTTTAATTAAAGATAGTTCTGGTAGTAGCGCATCTTTTAATTTCTCTCCCACATTGGGCAATCTACCACCATCAGGGCTACCAATAAAGTAACGAGTAATGGTTTCCCCTTGAGGAATACTGTCTAAAATCTCTAGCTTATAAGGTTCGCTTAACTCTTCGATTTCTGCTTTAATTCTTTCCCTGTTTACTTCCTCGCGAATAATCGGCAAATTAGCTTTAATAATCAACCGCATTTGCTTGGTAATTTTGGTCAAATCTTCAGGGGTAAAGGGTTGCTGACGACCAAAATCATAATAAAAACCCGTATCTGTAGTAGGTCCAATCGTAACTTTTGTCTCTGGAAATAATATTTGTACCGCCATTGCCATGACATGGGCGCAAGTGTGACGAATGCGCTCTAGTTTTTCTGGATTGGCAACTTGTAAGGGAGTTTTAGTTAACTGACTGACCATAATAGGATTATTATAATGATAATTGTTATCATAATAGCGTGAATTTGATGACTCTCAATCATAAAAACCAGAAGCAAATTCCAGCAAAGATATGACTCGTCTAAACTTTACCCTATCCGATGCCTTACCATCCCTACCTAAAAGTGGAATGCCCGTGACAATTATTACTGGTTTTTTAGGCAGTGGCAAAACTACCTTACTCAATCAAATTCTGCAAAATAAAGAGAATTTAAGAGTAGCAGTATTAGTTAATGAATTTGGCGATATTAATATCGACGAACAACTGCTAATCTCGATGGAATCAGATATGTTAGAGCTTGAGAATGGTTGTATCTGTTGTACGATTAATGACAGCTTAGTTGATGCCGTTTATCAGGTTTTAGAACGAGAAGAGAAAGTAGATTACTTAGTAATTGAAACCACGGGACTCGCCGATCCGTTACCGATTATTTTAACTTTTTTAGGAACAGAATTAAAGTTTTTAACTCGGATTGATACAGTGATTACAGTTGTCGATGCAGCAGTTTTTGATGCTCAACATTTTGAGAGCGATGCTGCCTTAAGCCAAATAATATATGGCGATATGGTTATTTTAAATAAAATCGATTTAGTAAGTGAAGAAAAAATTGAAGAATTAGCAGCATTTATTGGTGATATTAAGCCAGGATTTAGAATTTTACAGAGTGAATATGGCAAAGTTCCATTACCTTTAATTTTAGATATTGGTTTAACTCAAGAAGATCATTATCAAGATCGGATTTCTGAGTTTCAGCGCGATAAGTCTTCTTTTAATAATCATCTAGAAAACGATGGTTTTAGTTTTGTTTCTTTTCAAAGCGATCGCCCGTTTGACATTCAGAAATTTGAACATTTTTTGATCGAACAATTGCCGAATAAAGATTAAGAATTTATCAGACATTTAATTAATTAATAATCCTCCCCAAGCAAGCAATAAAGAAAAAATCACACCACGCCTGTTTGCCCAATAACAATAAGGCAAATCGAGCAGACTGTTCACGCACTATAACTATAGTAGGGTAACTAAACAAGGTAGCAACACTCCAGCTAGATAGGGAATTACCAAGTAAGGTAAATTAGCAGCACTAAATACCTCCAAGGTTGCTGCCAAACTGATAAGAACAAGCCAAACCAAAAGCGATCGCAGAAATACAAGTTCCTCTAGAACAACTAGAACAGGTACGGGTCTGATTACTGCAATACAATCACGCTCTAATTTTGACGGAGTAAAGATATTCATTTTGTAACCTAACAAACACAATCATTACTACAGCAAGAAAGGTCATCTAAAAACAAACCTTCTTGGCGATAAGCTTCCAGGGGAGTCGTATCGATTCCCAGACGTTGGGCGATCGCATTTCCTACCACAGCAAATCGCTGCCGAAATTTGTAAATGAAGCAAAAAATCAACTCCCCGTGACGTACCGAAGGACCGACGACAAATAGTCCTGGGGTAAGGGTAGACTCATCTGCTTCAGTCAGACCTGCATAGCCATTTGACCAATCAAACAGAGGCGCAATTTGTTTTAAACTGCCGTTAAAACCCGTACAGAGAATTGGTGGTGTGGAACTAAACCATTGTTCATACTCGCTCTCTACCACATATCCATTTTTAACCGCCTTGACTGCTTCAATGTGCTGCTCTCCGATTAGCTCGATTAGACCCATAGAATGAGCTATTTCTAGACGTTTTAAGCTATAGGGAGATAAGGAAATACTGGGATCTGAGTCTAAGTTTGACCAGCTACTCTTGCGGTCTAGCAACTTTACTTTTTTCCCTAATGCTGCCAAATTAGAAGCTGCATCTATACCGCTTTCATATCCACCGACAACCACAAATTCATCCCCTTCAAGATCTCTCCAAGAACGTACTTGAGAATTATGAATACATAATTCCGCTCCTGGAAAAGGGTTTAAATTGGGATATTGAAACTCTCCTGCTGCCCAAATCACAAACTGCGATCGCAACTCCTCTTGGTCAGTTTGGATGACAAAGCCCTTACCTTTAGGTAAGGGTTCAATAGTTTTAACTTCCGTTTCTGTTTTTACAGGCAGCTGAAAATGGTCGGCTACAGTCTCCAAATATAAGGCGTATTCTTTCCCCGTCAGGTGTTCCCGTCTGAAACTGAGGGCAGGTGAAGTATTTAAAACCACTGCGTTGAGATCCAACAGTCCAAAACCCTGACTGGGAAACGACGGCGTGATCAATCGCATTTCTTCAGGCCAAAAACTAAAGGAAGCCCCGACTTGATGCCGTTCTAAAATGACGAAGTTCTCAATTCCTAAATCTTTTAGCAGTACTCCACAGCCAATTCCAGCAGCCCCAGCCCCCACAACAACAACATCATGTTGATAATTCTTTTTTTTCACCAGCAGACAAACTCGAATAGATATATTATGATAATAATAATCATTCTGAGAATTAAAAGCTTCTTTTCTAACTAGAAATATTTGCGAGGCATTTCCCAACTGTAGTGAAAATAGATTTAAAGAGTAAATAGATTTCTTGTTCCAATAAATCCAATTAAGGTTACTATAAAAATTAAGTAATCGGTTCTAGTGGTAACCACCCACTAGAAGTAATGGGGAAAGTTCGGTGCAAATCCAACGCTGTCCCGCAACTGTAATGAGATTAGTAATTAACAAATCTCTTAGTCAGGATGCCCGCCGATGTTCACACTACATAAATAAACAATCAATCTGCGAGGTACAGATAATGGTTAGTGAAAATATTGTTTGGCAACGCACCCAGCGTTTAGTTTTATCATTGCCGATGCAGGTTTCCCTGCTAACTGGTTTGTGCATGATAATTCTTTGGACGCTTTATTTCTCCTCTTATCCTCCTGTTCATGATGCGCTACATGAGACTCGCCACCACACTCTGACAGTCGCCTGCCATTGATCGGGGAGAAAAAATGAAATCAATTAAATATGTTTTGTTGACTCTAATTGCGATCGCAGTTAGCGGACTAATCTGGCTATCTAAATCATTTCCTGTTGTATCCCAATCAACAGTACGACTTCAAACCGACCCGCCCCTAGAGCAAGTAATTGCAGACGATACGACGGTCAAATTTCAGCTTCAGGCATTAGATACTGACAAGCAACCTTTATCTATGGCTAACATTGGGGTTCGCATTTTCACGCCGACCAGAAATCCTTGGTTTACTTCGGATTTTCCCATTGTCGAGGGAACAGAATTACTCAATTTAGAAGCGATCACCTCTGAGGGAAATCTAGAATTCGAGCAGGTGTTACCAATTCGTGGTAAGTACGGCATGAAAGTAGCAGTAAGTCCCCTAGTTGAAGGAGCATTCGAGCCTTTTGAACAGTCTTTAGGGTGGAATGTCCCAGAAAATCCCGTTAAATACCGCAACTTGGCTATTTTAGCTGCTATTTTGTTAGGAGTCGGTTTTGCTGGCGGTTGGATAATAGGTGGAGAGCAAACTGTTCGCAGTGATGAAATTGCTCCTCAGCCAGTACGAATGTTATTAAGTGGAATGACGATAGTGGCGATCGCAGTCTTGCTGTTTGTTAACCTGAGTGCAGAGATGGCATCACACCATAGCGAGGCTGGAGAAGTCATGTCCTCTACTCCTTCTATTGTCAATGAGCGAGGAATGCAGGTAGAGTTATCAGGAGATACTCAAGCGGTTGTTGGCAAGTTGGCAACTCAAACAGTAAAAGTTACTAATTCCAGTACAGGAAAACCCGTTACGGATGTGCAAGTTAGGGTTCAGTCTGTTGCTTTAGAAAGTGACGCACTGATGTTTGCTTATCAAGGTATTCCCGACACTACTGGGAAACTAATTTGGTCAGAACAGTTTTTTGATGGCGCACCCCACAAAGTTACAGCAACGGTTACTCCCTTGGAAAGTGCTTCTCGGCAGTTTAAGCCTTTGCAATTATCTCAGGAAATAGAAGTAGAAGGCATTGCTCCTCCACTGTTTGTAAGGTTTGTTAGTCTATCGTATTTTACTCTCATTTTCGTGGTGGGATTAATCGCAGGATTCTGGAGACCGCGACGACGCAAAATAGTGCCAGTAACTTTTAACTCTTTGATAGCTAATAAGGTATAGCTTCAAAAATCACACGGCTATTCTCTTGGTAGCAGGAGAACCAAAAATGAAGTCTGAAATAGAAAAACCAGCTAAATTTCCGATTATTGTTCCAGAATTTGTCCTAAATTCCGAACTACCCAAACTCAATTTATGGCAAACAGCAGTACACGCGATCGCCAAAAGTAATTGGTGGCAGTTATGTTTAATTACTTTTGGTAGTGCCAGCAGTATTATCTATCCCCATGTGCCTTTAGTCGGTTTGGCTGCTGTTGCAGGTAATACCTTGACTCGCCAAAAAGCACTTGTCAGTGCTACGAGTATTTGGTTTGCCAATCAACTCTATGGTTTCACCATTCGCCAATACCCTAGAACTCCAGAGTCTTTGACTTGGGGGATAGTCATGGGTTTAGGGATGCTGTTGGTTACTTGGATAGTTACACTGCGACCAGTATTTAGCCGTCATAACTGGCAGGGTTATTTAATCTGGTTGGCTGTCAGTGTTGTGGGTGGGTATGCCATTTATCAAGGCAGTATCGTGCTAATTGCCCACTTTATGGGCGGACATGGACTGACTGCGATAATTTTAGGGCGCATTTTTGTTAGAGATGCAACGTGGGCTGTTGCCTTATCTGCAATTCACTGTGGTGTAGTCTGGCTAGTGATGCAGGCTGTGCCTCAATACTCCCGTCCTTATTTCCCTCCTACTTCTCAGTTAGGTTATCGTCCCCCTGGTTGTGGACGAAAAGGCTAGTCAAACAAAATTGCCAACAAATATTACGCATCGATTTCAATGTACATATACTACGCTCTTGGATTTCTTTTCTTACTATTAGTGGTAGGCATTACGCTCTATTTAATAACACCCCGCAGTTATGAATCGTCTGAGACGGTAGCCAATTCTTACGACGAATGGACTCAAGACGGTATTTTAGAATTTTACTGGGGCGAACACATCCACTTAGGTCATTATGGTTCGCCACCACAACGGAAGGATTTTCTGACTGCTAAGTCTGACTTTGTGCATGAAATGGTGAAATGGGGTGGCTTAGATAAGTTACCTCCTGGTACTACTGTTTTAGATGTAGGTTGTGGAATTGGCGGAAGCAGCCGTATCTTAGCCAAAGATTATGGATTTGAGGTTACAGGGATTACTATTAGCCCCAATCAAGTCCAACGCGCTCAAGAATTAACCCCCCAAGGAGTTAATGCCAAATTTCAGGTAGATGATGCCCTGGCACTCTCTTTCCCTGATAATAGTTTCGATGTGGTTTGGTCGATTGAAGCTGGTCCTCATATGCCCGATAAAGCCAAGTATGCTCAAGAAATGATGCGAGTCTTAAAGCCTGGGGGAATTTTGGTGGTAGCGGATTGGAATCAACGAGATGACTCCAGCTTACCTCTCAATTTCTGGGAAAAACCCGTCATGCGCCAATTACTAGATCAGTGGTCACATCCTGCTTTTGCTAGCATTGAAGGCTTTTCCGAATTAATAGCAGAAACTGGATTAGTCGAAGGAGAAGTAGTAACAGCAGATTGGACACAAGAAACTCTCCCTTCTTGGCTTGATTCGATTTGGCAAGGAATAGTTCGACCTGAAGGGATAGTGCGTTTTGGTGTATCGGGATTGATTAAATCTATACGAGAAGTGCCAACCATGCTACTAATGCGGATTGGATTTGGAAGTGGTCTTTGTAGATTTGGAATGTTCTGCGCAGTCAAGGCTAATTCGATGCCAAAGTCAATAGAAACTTCTACAGCCGAAGTAGTTCAAGCCTAAAAAGAGAATAGGGAATAGTGACTGGTTTTCCAGGATGTACCCCTTTATTGGGGAAATTGTGGTACGCTTAGGTGGTATTTCGGTTCTGATAGAGATCAGCTATCAGAAGAAATGGGGAAAGTTTGGTGAAAATCCAACGCTGTCCCGCAACTGTAATGAGATGAGTAGTTAACAAATCTCTTAGTCAGAATGCCCGCCGATGTTCACACCACATAAACAGTCAATCTGCGAGGTACAGATGTTTAAACCCTTTTTGGTTTCAAAAGTTATCAATTCTCTGTCTCCGATATTGCTCACCACTACAGGACAAACAACAGAGTAATTATTAAGCGCGATCTTGAAGAGATTTTGGCAGTTCGTACAATAGTATTTTGAGTAAATTTCATTATTACTCGAATTATGTTACTTTCAACATCGACGGCTTAATTTGTTATTTCAATTTTTGAGATCGTCGAAAGTAAAAAATGCGATTGTATTAAAACACTGTTTAATAGCGACTCCAAATAAATCTGTTTCGTAGAACGCAACAAATAATTAACAAGCATATACGGTATGAGGTTGCATTTAATTCAGAACGGCAATCGTCTAAGTTTTTAATGCTAATTCGATCTCGATTTTGTTCTTATTTTTAGTCGAGTTATCGTTCTCTTTTGTTATCGAAAAATTTGGCATTTTGGACTAGATATCAATCCGATAGTAGATAAAAACAGCATTTTTATTTACTGTTCTGCTTGCTTTATAAACATCGTCAATTATCAATCAAAGCGATCGCTCTTAAGAGGAAAAAAATGAATATTTCAACAGCAACATTAGGTTATCCCCGCATTGGTAAAAGTCGCGAAGTCAAAAAGGCACTAGAGTCTTTTTGGCGTGGTGAATTAGCAGAAGATAAATTACTACAAACCGTAAGAGAAGTAGAAAAAGCAAGCTGGAAAACCCAATTAGCAGCAGGAATTGATCGCATTGGGATTGGTGATGCTACTCTTTACGACCATATGTTAGATTGGGCGATACGTTTAGGGTTAATTCCTCAGAGATTTAAGGCTTTTACAGGATTAGAACGTTACTTTGCGATGGCGCGGGGCAAAGACGACATTGCTGCGTTAGAAATGACCAAATGGTTTGATACCAATTATCACTATTTAGTTCCAGAAATAAATTCTGACATTATCCCCAAAGCCGATTTTACAGATTTTATGGCAACAGTAAAAAGAGGGCAGACAATATTAGGTAATAAAGCCGTTCCGATTGTTTTTAGTCCCGTTACTCTCTTGCGTTTGAGTCGTTTAGAAGGAGTAGAATTAGGAACATTTTTGAGCCTACTCTTGCCACTTTACCGCAGTTTATTAACTGAATTAAAAAAACTGGGAATTGAAGAAGTTCAATTACATGAACCAGCTTTAGTCTTTGGCGATGCACCTAGTCTTAAAGAACATTTCCAGACTGTTTATACCGAACTGGCTAAAGTGGGACTAGACATCAACCTCGTTACCTATTTTGATGACTTGGGGGAAACCTATCCTTGGGTGATGGAATTACCCGTAACCGCAATTAGTTTAGATTTTACTCGTGGAAATAATTTAGACTTAATCAAACAGCATGGTTTTCCCAAAGACAAGCGTTTGGGAGTAGGTATTGTTGATGCGAGAAACAT
>Ga0114940_10000352_pt1 | contig 23505 bp, 25 predicted proteins | sample ColdCreekSource_FD_87195 | JGI IMG/M metagenome (GOLD analysis project Ga0114940, IMG submission 87195) | Groundwater microbial communities from Cold Creek, Nevada to study Microbial Dark Matter (Phase II) - Cold Creek Source | ecosystem: Environmental > Aquatic > Deep subsurface > Groundwater ... | reverse complement strand
TTTTCTTGTTCTAGCCTCTCAATTTTTTGCTCTTGTTCCTCTGGACTCATGTACAGCACATTACCACACTTTTTCCTGGCTGGAAATTATTCCGCTCCTCCTACCTGGGCAGTTACGATAAATGTTTATAAAGCTTAATTTGTTTTTTTTGCCTCGACGGTGGAGGTAGTTAACCAGGGTATTGTACTGACTTTTAGACCTGGGGTGGTGAAGTTGCTGGCTATTTCTTGGGGAGTGCATTGTTTGGTTTGAGCAAAATCTGATTCATTGGTTAATAAGACCTGAAATGCACTTAAGGGGATCTGAAAAAAAAGATTACTGCCCAAAAAAGCGACACTGGCGATCGCTAATCCCAGGATGCGCTGTTGAGGGAATAAGTTGGCTAGCCCGATTATGCCAGGGAAAAAATAATAGAGTAACCCTAGGTTGCATAGCATTGAAGCAGTTGCCAGCAAATTTACAACTTTTTGTTGCTTTCTTTGGAATAAAGTCAGAATTTTTCTTTGATTTTCCGTTAGAGATTTGGGCTGGAGGGACAAAAAGAGGACACTAAAAATATTAAAGGGACGATAGAGCTGCATTAGGAGGATGGGAAAAACAGCGATCGCAATCAGTAAAGGTAGTTCTACCCAATAGCTATAGCGATCACCCACCCCTAATCCAATTAAAGTAATCCCCAGCATCACGGGGAACATGATAATGCCCCCCAAATGAATCCACAAAAAAGGTTCAGAACGAATAGTCATAACCCTAGTACCGCTGCGCGGAAGTCAGAAGTCAGAAGTCAGAAGTCAGAAGTATTAAATTGTAAGGTTTTGAAGACTTACATATGGTGGCTTCATTTACGCCCACGTCTACTAGTTGGTTGCTAGAGTACGACGTTTGAACGCTAATTCGTAAGCTTCAATGATGTCACCCTCTTGCCAATCAGAGAACTTGGTTGCACCGATACCGCATTCAAAGCCAGTGTTGACTTCTTTCACGTCATCCTTCATGCGTTTGAGGGAGTTTAAATCTCCTTCATGAACGATGTTATTGCCACGGCGGATACGGATTTTGCAATTTCTGACTATTTTGCCTGATAGGACATAGCAACCAGCAACCGCACCGCGACCCACAGGGAACACAGCACGAACCTCAACCTGACCAAGATTTTCTTCCACCTGTTCAGGATCGAGTAGACCTTCCATTGCCCCTTGAATCTCATCTAAGAGTTTATAGATGATATTGTACTGGCGAATATCTACTCCTTCTCGGTCAGCCGCCTGTCTCGCTCCTGCTGCTAAGGTGGTGTTGAATCCCACAATGACTGCTCCACTAGCTGCTGCTAGGTCGATATCAGTTTCCGTCACTTCTCCTGGAGATGCCATGAGAGTCCGAATTTGGACTTCATTCTGGGGCAACTGCTGGAGAGAACCGAGAATGGCTTCTACTGACCCTTGAACATCAGCTTTGATGATCAGGTTAAGTTCCTTCAGTTCTCCCTCTTGAGCCTGGGCTGAGATGCTGCTGAGACTAATTCGTCGAGAAGATAGAGACTGGAGTAATCGAGCATCCCGTTGGACAATGGCTCGCTGATCAGCGATCGCTCTTGCCTCTTTCTCATCTTGATAAACATCAAACTCATCTCCCGCTTCAGGAACTTCATTCAGTCCGAGAATTTCTACGGCAAAAGAGGGAGTGGCTGCTTCGACTTTGGCTCCCGTATCGTCCACCATCGCCCGAACTCGACCGAGAACTGAACCAGCAACAATACTATCTCCCACCCTTAACGTCCCGTTTTGTACCAACAGGGTCGCCACAGGGCCTCGATTACGGTCTAGATTCGCCTCAATCACTGTTCCTTTAGCAGCACGGTTGGGATTAGCGGAAAGTTCTTCTACTTCCGCCACCAGCAGAATCATCTCTAACAATTCGTCAAGGTTATCACCTTTGAGAGCGCTGACATTAACCATCGTGGTATTTCCACCCCAGTCCTCTGGCACCAGTCCCTGTTCTGTCAGTTCTTGTTTAATGCGATCAGGGTTAGAATCTGGCTTGTCTACCTTATTAATTGCCACGATTAAAGGTACTTCCGCAGCTTTCGCATGGCTAATAGCTTCTTTCGTTTGAGGCTGTACCCCGTCATCGGCGGCTACAACTAATACAGCGATGTCCGTGACCCTAGTTCCCCTAGCACGCATGGCGGTAAAGGCTTCGTGACCAGGAGTATCCAAGAAGACAATTTGCTGCTGTTTACCATTGTGTTCAACATCTACATGATAAGCACCAATATGTTGGGTGATTCCCCCCGCTTCTCCTGAAGCAACGGTACTCTTGCGAATCGAATCCAACAGGGTCGTTTTACCGTGATCTACGTGACCCATGATTGTTACTACAGGAGGACGTGGTTGCAGATTTTCTAAGTCATGAGCATCCAGCATTTCCGTATCCTTGGTGGCTGCGGATTTCTCTTCAGGAGTTTCCACAATTACCCCCAACTCTTCGGCCACCGAACGGGCAGTTTCTAAATCTAAGGTTTGGGTAATATTGACAGGAATACCTTTAAAGAACAGATTTCTAATAATATCTGTCTCAGGAGTATTGAGTCTTTCCGCCAAGTCGCGCACAGTCAGGTTATCTGTCAAAATAATCGATTCTGACAGGGTAGGTACTACTTTACCTTTAGATTGGCGTTCCGTTTTCTGGGTCTTATCAGTTTTAAAAGATGGCTTACGAGGTTTTTTGTTGGCGATCGCTGTTGGTGGCTGCTGCATCGATTTGGGCTTGGCAGGGCGGGCGGTAGACAAGGTAAAGGCTTCATTAACCTGAACTGCATTAGCATCAGATTCATCAAAATCCTCATCATCTAGAAGTGGCTTTGGTCCACGACGTTTCTTAGCTGCTTTACCTTTGCCTAATTTTGCCTGCTTACTCTCATCTTCCTCCTCATTTTCCCACTCTTTTACTTTCTTGGGCGGAGCAGGACGTTTGAGGCGAGAAACTTTCTTGACATCCAAGTCGTCAGTCTCAACATCCTCACCATCGAGGCTTTCAATGAGTTCTTCTTCCTCTTCTTCTTTTGGTGCTACCTTCGCCACTGCTTGAATCTTCTGGGGTCTTTGATTCAACTTAGGCAGCGGTGCAATAACCTTTTTCTTCTTCTCCTCTGGCTCTAATTCTTCTATTTTGCTTGGAGGTTGCTCCGTAGAGCGTACTTTTGGCTTAATCGGCGACTGAATTAAGTTGCGGGTGGCTGACTTTTTCTCTTGGGATCGAGAAGGGGGGACAGTCAACCGAGGTGGTTGAACAGAACTAGATTTTGGGAAAGACGCTGAATTTGCATCGCCAGAGGAGAATGCTACTTCTTCTTCATTGGCGACAGATTCAGCTTGGGGAGGTCTGGCGGACATGGAAGATTTTCCAGCAACCCCACCTGAACTTGGTGCTTTCGGTCTAGAGGGTGGAGCAACCAATCTTGGAGATTGCCCATTAAAATTGGGTGCTGTGCTACCAGAACCAGGGTTAGGGTTATCAGTTCGATGATGCACAGCTAAAATCTGCTGTTTGCGTTTTTCTGGAGCTTTCAGGACGTTATTACCTTTGTTCTGACTATCTTTATGGCTATCTTGCTGACGATCATGATGGTTCTCGACGCGAGGGGACTTTTCCGCCATCGATCTCACTCTGGATGCATCGTCTGCCGTAATTGTACTACTATGACTTTTGACTGCAATATTGAGTTGTTCGCAAATTTCTTTGATATCTTTGTTGTCCAAATTCAATTCTTTCGATAATTCGTATATTCTAACTTTTCCGTTGTTCATCCACTATGCCCCTCGGTTGACTGTTTGTATTTTATTTGACCATTTGTTTATCCATGTAGTCTTTCATGTGTTTAAGTTCCTGGTCACAGATTGCCTTGAGCGATTACTTGGGGTTCTATGTGACCATCGATGTAGATTTAACTCTATCGTAAGATTAGAATCCAAATTAAACCATAGAATAAATAGGACAAGTTCTAAATCACTGGCAATGTTAGTTTACTCATAGCTTTATTTTAGAGAAAAACTTCTAGATCTACTCTGGGGTCTTAGCTGGAACAGTCTGGATTTCGCCGTTAAACTCCGACACCATCAGCTTAAACGTTCTTGTAAATTTTGATAAATATGATCAGCAACTTTGATTCTTAAAGCACTTCTAAGACGGTTTTTGCTTTTTGCTTGGGTTAAGCAATCAATATTAGGGCATAGATATGCAGAACGTCCTGTTCCCTGGTCTAGCTGAACTTCATAGCTGGATGCTACCCGTACAACTCGCCAGAAAAATTCTTTAGGGGCAACCTTTTTGCAGCTTACACATTGACGATAATTGATTTGATTCAAACTTAGGAAATTTTTAAAGATTTTTCTCAGGTTTAAGACTCATCTGGGTCAAAAATGAACTAGATTGGCGATCGCTTCTTGATGCAATCGCTTATCCGAAGGTGTCCTAAAGGATACACCTGCGGATATACCCTTTAGGGAATCCTTTAGGGCTGCATCGCTTTTGAGAGACTTCTAGCGTAGCCAGATTTACTGAGTGACGCTAGATTTGATGTCCTAAGCTATTGGTTCTTCTGTAGATTCGGCTTTAGGCTCAATTTCAGGTTCAGGTTCTAATTCAAGATCCTGAGTTTCCTGAACTTCAGCTTCAGCTTCAGCTATTGCCGACTCAAATTCTGCTTCTCCCCCTTCATCTTCATCCTCTATTACTCTAGCTTGGGCTGCCCATTTTGCCATTTCTGCTTCTTCATCAAACTTATCAATATCTTTGATATCAATTTTCCAGCCAGTCAGACGAGCCGCCAAACGAACATTTTGTCCTTCTTTACCGATGGCTAAACTTAATTGATCTTCCGCTACCAGAACAATCGACTGCTTATCTTCGGTATTAGCCAAAACTACTCGATCTACTCTAGCAGGACTAAGGGAATTGGAAATATAGGTACCAGGGTCAGGAGACCAGCGAATTACATCAATTTTTTCTCCCCGTAGCTCATTAACCACCGCTTGAATTCTCGAACCCCTGGCACCAATACAAGCCCCCACGGGATCGACATCTCGCTCCATCGTATCCACCGCAATTTTGGTACGGACTCCTACATGACGAGAGGGAGGATGAGCTTCTCTGGCAACAGCCACAATACGAACAATGTCTTCTTCAATTTCAGGAACTTCGTTGCTAAATAGCTCCACGACTAAACCAGCCGTCGCTCTAGAAACCATTAGCTGGGGTCCGCGATTGGGGGTGTCTCTAACTTTCTTCAGATAGACTTTGAAGGTGGTGTTGGAGCGATAGGTGTCATTGGGTAGCTGTTCTCGTTTAGGCAATTCTGCTTCCACTTCTGGCTGTCCCAAACCACTAGTAACTGCCACGATCGCTGATTGACGCTCGAAACGAACTACTCTTGCCTGTAGCACTGTATCTTCAAGGTCTTGGAACTCCTCCTGGATCAGCTTCCGCTGTTGATCTCGTAGTTTTTGCAATAGCACCTGCTTGGTTTGAATAGCAGCCATCCGCCCAAAATCTTTTTGTTCGGGAGTAACATCCACTAACACCGAATCCCCCACCTGAATCTCCAAATCATCGACTTGCTCTTGGACTTCACTTAGAGCAATCTGATGATCCCGATCTTCAATTTCGTCTTTACTGATGTCCACAATGACTTTAGTGGTCAGAATCTGAAACCCTTCTTCTTCCGTATCTAGCTGAACATTAAAGTTTTCAAAATATTCTTCGTCAAACTCCTCATCACGAGCTTTGGAACGGCGAAATTTTTCATATCCCTTGATTAGGGCTTCTCTTAGGGCTTCTTCTACAGAACTACCTGGTAGATTATATCTTTGACTAATTTCTTCAATGGTTGCCCTCAAACCAGGCAAACTTACTATAGTCATGGGGTACTCCTCATAGTGAAATAAATATTTAGATTGCTGATTAAGGCGATGCGATCGCCAAGTTTTTAGTTTAGTTTGGGTTATCCATCGTCCAGTTGTACTTTGGCGATTAATTCTCGCGGAATGGCGATCGCTTTTCCCCGATCATTGATGTGAATGTTAGTTTCATCCCGAGATTGCAGTCGTCCTTGCCATTGTTTTTTGTTCTTGTATGGTGCAAAGGTATTGACGATTACACCAAATCCCTTGAAGGCAATAAATTCCCTCTCCGTAGTCAAGGTGCGGGAAATTCCAGGGCTAGAAATTTCTAATACATAAGCTCCAGGAATAATTTCGGTTAGGTCTAGCTTTTCTTCAAGCATACGGCTCATTTGCTCGCAGTTTTCCAGGCTGGTATTCCCCTCAGCATTTCTGACATCTATTCTCAGAATTGGTGGTGTCTTGTTGGTTTGGAATACTGCATCTACTAACTCCAGATTGAGATCATCAGCCAGGGGAGATGCTAGTTCAATAATTTTAGGGACAACAGGATGAGTCATGGCTCTTAACGAAGTCAGAAGTCAGAAGTTAGAAGTCAGAAGTTTGTTTTTGAAACTGGGATTTACGCCTTGCTTCAAAAACGATTCCCCTTAAAAGGAGAGGTTTTAAACCCGTTTATCTGGATAAACGATTTGGTTCCACACCAACCAACTTAAATGTTGAGTTGGCACTGTGATTGATTTTGACAACAAAAAAAAGCGGGCAAAACCCCACTTCCATGATGCTTATATCTTTGCAGGTAGAAAACTATAAGTTAGCTTCACGAGCATTTCTGCAATTCATCATACCAATAAAATCAAAATTACAGCAATCCAGAAGTAGTCAATTAAAAAGCTTAAAGCTCACGAAAAACAAAGAGACACTGTGGAACAATATGTAACCCAAGTTTGAACTTAAGCTAAACACTGAACTACTGTGTCTCTTGAACCGAAATTTCTTGATGAATTTTTGCTCTAATAAATACTTAAACTTATTAGAACAGTCCTAAAGTTAAAGACTTGTCAATTGGGAAAGTTGCCCCGACTCCTAGCCAAATAGTTACGGCAGTACCGAATAAAAACACTGCGGTGGCTACAGGACGACGGAAAGGGTTTTGGAACTTGTTAACGTTTTCGATGAAAGGAATTAACATCAGACCCAAAGGTACTGCTGTTTGAGCGGCAATTCCCAATAGCTTACTAGGGACTACCCGTAAGATCTGGAATACAGGGTATAAATACCACTCAGGTAGAATTTCTAGAGGGGTAGCAAAAGGATTGGCAGGTTCGCCAACGACCGCAGGATCGAGGACTGCTAAACCAACAACCAAACCAATAGTTCCGAGAATTACTACAGGGAAAATGTATAGTAAATCATTCGGCCAGGCGGGTTCACCATAATAGTTATGACCCATGCCTTGGGCTAACTTAGCCCGTAGATAGGGATCGCTTAGATCGGGCTTTTTTAATGTTGACATATTGTTCTTTCCTAAATTTACTGGGAATCAGCCTTTACGTATCTGATTTACATCTGATTTACAAAGGGCCAGAAATACCTTGCTTGCGAATCATCAAGAAGTGCAACAGCATAAATACTGCAATCAACCAAGGTAAGACAAAAGTGTGCAAGCTATAGAAGCGAGTTAGAGTCGCTTGACCGACGCTAGCACTACCTCTTAATAACTCAACCATTTGATCTCCAACTACGGGAATTGCTGCGGGTACACCAGAGACGATTTTCACCGCCCAATAACCAACCTGATCCCAAGGCAGAGAGTAGCCTGTTACACCAAAGCTCACCGTAAGTACTGCCATGACGACTCCAGTAATCCAAGTTAGTTCACGGGGCTTTTTGAAGCCACCAGTTAAATAAACGCGGAAAACGTGAAGAATCATCATCAAGACCATCATGCTAGCTGACCAGCGATGGATCGAGCGAATTAACCAGCCAAAGCTGACTTCATTCATGATGTACTCAACGGAAGTAAATGCTTCAGCGACGCTGGGCTTATAGTAAAAAGTCATGCAAAATCCAGTGGCAAACTGAATTAGGAAGCAGACTAGAGTGATGCCACCCAAGCAATAAAAAATATTTACATGAGGTGGTACATATTTACTGCTGATGTCATCGGAAATTGCTTGAATTTCCAGACGTTCATCAAACCACTGAAAAGTTTTTGAATCTGTTACTTGTTTAGAAAACATGAAGCTTATAAATTAGCTAACAAAAAATAAGTTATGGATGGGGTCTACTAGTCAAACTTTCTGAGCTCTGCATCACTTGAATCTCAAAGATTATCCCGTGAGAGCCATTGTGTTGACAAAACCGCTGTACAAAGTCTGAGGTAGAAAATGCGTACTTGATTAAAGTTTATCTGTCCAGGGACAGAAATCACGCATTGCGTATATTTGCTGTTTAAGTCCATAGTAGAGACATGCCACACCAGGGATGGTTTGACTCTATTTAAAAAATGTAACATAGCTTTAAGCTATGATGTCTTTACCTACATGTCATATTATACGTCAATTTTAGATCAGTCTGCCCATCTGTCTTTGGGAGGTTCATAATTAGAGCAGATCCCTGCAAAACAATAATTATCGTTGATATGTAACAGTTGATTAAGAATTGCTAAATTTAAAGTAACAGTAAATAGTTTAAGATACAGCCTTACTTCTCTTATGGTCAAGAAAGTTTTTTCCCTTGCTCTAGCTGCATTTTTCTGGGTTGCTTGCCTGTGCTGGTATGCTCCTGACGCTCAAGCCTTCACAGAAGAGCAAAAACTTCTACTGCAATCTTGGCGGATTGTCAACCAGTCTTATTTAGATGAAACATTAAATCATCAAAACTGGTGGAAGTTGAGAGAGAAATTTGTGCAAAAGCCCCTACGCGATCGCCAAGAGACTTACACTGCCATAGAAGAGATGTTGGCAACTTTAGACGATCCTTTCACCAGGCTTCTTAGACCAGAGCAGTATCGCAGTTTGCAGGTGAACACTTCAGGTGAACTATCTGGGGTAGGGCTACAGATCAATATTAATCCCGAAACTAAACTGATTGAGGTGATTTCTCCCTTGGCTGGTTCTCCAGCTGAAGTCGCAGGTATTCAACCGAGGGACAGTATTTTAGAAATTGATGGAGTCGATACTAAAACCATAACTCTCGATGAAGCCGCTGCCATGATGAGAGGGGCAACAGGAAGTAAAGTCTCTTTGAGAATCCAATCTAGTCAAGATAAAGCCGCTAAACCGCATACTGTAGAAATAGTGCGCGATCGCATTTCTCTTAACCCTGTTTACACTGCTTTAGATACTAATACAGATCAAAAGGTTGGCTACGTACGTTTAAATCAGTTCAGTGCCAATGCTGCCAAGGAAATTGCCCATGGAGTCAGGGACTTAGAAAAGCAAGGGGCAGAAGCTTATATTCTCGACCTGCGGAATAATCCAGGGGGTTTACTCCAGGCAGGAATCGAAATTGCGCGGATGTGGATTGATGACGGCACGATTGTTTATACCGTCAATCGTCAGGGGGCTTTGGGTAGTTTTAATTCCAACAACGAGATTTTAACAGCAGATCCCCTAGTGGTGCTGGTTAATCAGGGTACAGCCAGTGCCAGTGAAATTCTGGCGGGGGCATTACAGGACAATGAACGAGCCTTGTTGGTAGGAGAAAAGACTTTTGGCAAGGGACTAATTCAATCTTTATTTGAGTTGCCCGATGGGGCAGGTTTAGCGGTAACGGTAGCTAAATATGAAACTCCTAACCATACTGATATTAATAAGCTAGGAATTATGCCCGATGATGTGGTTTCCCAGCAACCTATTGCCTATAATCAAATCGCCACGGAAGCTGACGAACAATATCAAGAAGCTTTAAGGCTAGTGACAGGGGGAAAAAATATTTTAGCTAAAGACCTCTCTGGAAAGCCAGTTCACGATGACTTGGCAAAAAGTCTGATAGAGTGACAACGTGTCCTTATAAGCTCAATTAGTTCCAGCAGCTTGGGAATTGCCGTAATTTCATTCGACTTTTGATTAGTCTTGACTTGACCTATAAATAATCGATGTGAGCTGACTCAGGCATATGGGGAGCGATATCCTTTAGGACTGACCATGTGTAGACTTTTCTGTCCTTATTACTCGGTCATCAGAATTTTTGAGGTTCTTCCTATCAATGGGGATCACTTGCCCGCCGATTTTACTGGCTGCTTTTTTCATCCCCGCCAAACAACAATTGGCAAATTTGGTTGGCGAACTTCGACTAATCACGCTGTTAAATGTGTCATGTGATGGAATTCCATACCAGAGAAAACAGTAAAATATAGCTACGCTGTGCAAAATATTTTGGGAAGTTTTATTCCAAATTAAGTTCAATGGAAGAAATAATCGAACTCAAGCAATCAATTATTAGCCATGACTGGGAAACATCCTTAGCAATAATTGAAGAATTAGAAGAAATGGGAAGACAAGACAAAATAAATAATTTACAAAGCTTTCTAGTCATTCTTCTGGTTCATCTAATCAAAATCCACGCAGAAAATAGAGTTACTAGGATCTGGCGTAATTCTATTGTTAATAGTCTTTTAGAAATTCAAAAACGCAACCAATTAGGGAAAAAAGCTCACTATATTAAACAAGCCGACTGGGAGGATAGTTTTCAACAAGCTCTCCCCAGAGCATTAATCAAAGCCTCCCAAGAAACTTTTGGCGGTATAGAATTAGAAGAATTAACCAATTTAATTGACCGACAAGTGCTGAAAGATAAAACCTTTGAGCTTCTGGATGAAACCTACAGGTCTGATCCATTGCAGATATTTAATCTAGTCAAAAATTTAGAAGTCTTTTGAGGGAGCTAACTTCAGGGCGATCGCCTGACTCTAAAACTTCTTCATATTAGGTAGAATGAGGGTCGCATTTTCTTGATTGATAATTTCAACAAAACGATCCCACAATGCTTTATGTTTCAAAAATTAGCTTAATTTTTCCAATTCTTTACTTACAAACAAAATTAATTCATCTTGATTTTTGATATAAGTCAAATTAACTAACTTTGTGGTTATATTAAATAGCTTTTCTCGATCAACTAGCATTTTTAATTCTTGATAATCAATTCCTCCCAAAATCTCATAACTACTATTCAACAAAGCACTAGGATAATTAGATTCAAAATATTCCAACCATTCATCTTGATAGATATAATTAGCTTTTTTCCCTAGCTTATTTTTTTTCTGAATTGCTACTAAGCTATTTAAAATTGACTTTTTCCAAGAGCTAGTTAACTTTTGCTCAACCTGATTTTTGATTAAGTGAATTAAAAGTACTACTAAAAAAGACTCTAAATTTTCAATAATAGATTTTCTACCCACTTCCTCAAGCTCTTCTACAATACATAAAGCCTGGTCAATATTACCTAAAAATAAACTTTGTTTGAGTTCTAATATTTCTTCCATATCAAACTTTTAACTATTATTTATTGTTATTGCTAATGCGCGATCATTTCGTCATTCATATCTTATCCTAAACTCCTCAACAGACTCTGGGGCGATCCGAAGGCTAGGGGCGACTCTTAATTAACAATAGTTTACGGTGTCAGGCGATCGCATGATAGCTTGAAAATTCAAAAAGGGCGATCGCAAGGAACGCCATCGTGTTTCTGACCTCAAAATTCATTTGGTCTGTGTCACTAAATATCGTCGGTCGATATTCACGGCTGAAAGTCTGGCTGTGATTGAAAAATCTTTTACCGAAGTCGCTAAGAAAATGAATTTTCAGGTGTTAGAATTCAATGGCGAAGCAGACCACATTCACACTTTAATTGAGTTTCCACCCAAGCTGTCTGTATCGCAGATGGTCAATGCTTTGAAAGGTGTTTCTAGCCGTCGTTATGGTCAAGCTGGTCACGAAAAACCCTACGGCAAAGATGCTTTCTGGAGTCCTAGCTATTTTGTTTCTTCTATTGGTGGTGCGCCTCTTGAGGTCTTCAAGCGATACATTCAGTCCCAGGAAAAGCCGTCCTAGAACAAAGGACTTGTCCGCATGTACGGGGTTTTAAACCCAAGTTCTCGATAAAAAAAGAGAGAGAGCTTAAACCTCTCTCTTTCTTGTTGTATGGGCCGAGTTGGATTTGAACCAACGTAGGCGTAGCCAGCGGATTTACAGTCCGCCTCCTTTAACCACTCGGACATCGACCCATTTGTGACTCAATCGCATCACGATTAATAATCGTAGCACAGGAAGGTCGCAGTAGAACAATAAAAATAGCAAAAAAACTGGAATTTCGTCCTACTGCCTTCTATTGACCAAAAGCTAAACTACGTAGGCTGATCTTAAAGCCCATAAAATCAAAGCAGTAATGCCACCAAAAACTAACACAGCGGATACAGCCACCAGAATTGGTTTGTCTGCACCATCAAACTTCATAATTCCTCGATTCAAGTCAGACATGATTATTTGGCTCCTCTACCCTAACAAGAGTAATGATTGAATCAAGAGACGAACAAAACTAAAACGTTTTTATTGCTGTCTTGATCTGTAACTAGGTCAATGGTATCAAAACAATTTTGCTTTGGGGCTATTCTTAAAATTTCCCTTAGATCCCCAAATTTTGATCACAGTGAAAAGTAACTTCCTGCTTATTAAAAGGGAGATCTTGGTTAATGGCGATTATTTCTTCTTGTTCCAGCCGATTGACATCGCCAATGTAGTTGTGCAAAAGTTGCGCCATCCGAGGATGATAAAAGCGATGAAGACTGTGATTAGCCGTAGCGGGAAAGCCTCTTCTTTTCTTGTGTTGTCCCCCCGCACCAGGGTCATAACTTTTAATCCCGTTGGCGATCGCCCATTCTATGGGTTGATAGTAACAAGCTTCAAAATGGAGGGCATTATATTCTTCATAACAGCCCCAATACCTACCGTATAGCTGGTCACCTTTTTGGATACAGAAAGACATTCCGACAGGATTATAATCATCTTGCTCGGTATATGCCACCACTAACAAAAGGCGATCGCTATAGTTGGGATGCAGTTGTTCAAAAAACTGACGAGTTAGATATTTACTCCCCCAATAAAACTTATCGCAGGTACTACTATAAAACTGATAAATCGAAGGGTATAAATGCGGGGGAATCTCTTCTCCAACATAGGTTTTGGTATATAGTCCTGCTTGCTTGACGGCTTTTCGCTCTCGTTTAATATTCTTGCGCTGATTACTATTAAACATTTTGAGATAGTCATCAAAACATTGAAAATTTTGATTTGACCAAATATAACCATGATGCAGCCAACTAGTGAAGCCGTTTGCCTCCATCATGACTCGCCAGTCTGGATCGACAAACAAAAAATGACAGCCAGAAAGTCGATGGCGATCGCAAAAGTTATTAATCCCTGCCACCATTAACTCCGTAATCATCACCTCATCCTCTCCAAGAGCGATTAAGAATCGGTAACCCACTGCGGGGGTAAAAGGAGTCATCCCCAATAGTTTGGGATAGTAATTTATCCCTAAACGATGAGATAAATCCGCCCATTGATGGTCAAAAACAAATTCTCCATAACTATGTCCTTTGAGGTATAGGGGTGCAGCAGCGATCAATTGGCGATCGCGAAGCCTACCCGAAGGGTAATCGCGCCATACTACCAAATGATATGGTCGCCAACCATTTTGCGCCGTAGCACTGCCAGAGGTTTCCAGATTATGGAGCCATTCCCACTCCAAAAAAGGAGTATTTAGGGGTTTAGCTAGTTCGTCCCAATCTGCTTGGGGAATTTCGGCTATTTGGTTAATCCAAGATAGAGAATATTGGTATTTGAGCTGCTCAACCATAATGGGGCGTTTAAGACTGAAATAACAGAGGATTTGTTAATTAGCCTAATAAATATTGCTAAATATTGCCAAAACATTATAGATTAAAAGCTAGAAGCTAGAAGCTTTAGGGCAAAAAGTCTAATATGTCTTGTTTAAATCCGTTTCAAACTGCAACGATAGGGTCTCTAGTACCTCTGTTTACAGTTATCTCCATTCCTGCCATCGCCCATAATGTGGAAATATCTGGAGAGGTAGCTGCCACTTTCCACATCGAACCTGACCATAATCCCCAGGTGAATCAACCAACTACTGCTTGGTTTGCCTTGACTCGCCGTGGAGGCAGTAGTATTCCCCTGTCCCAATGTAACTGCACTCTTCAGGTTTATCCTGTTCCTCGTGCCGATGATGCCAAGCCACTGTTAAAGCCTACCTTAATTCCTCTCAACGTCGAGCAACACCAAGAAATCCCTGGGGCAAAAATAACTTTTCCCCAGGTGGGAGCATATGAATTGGAAATTAGCGGCACAGCCAAGGATAAGAGTTTCTCTCCTTTCAAATTAACCTACACCGTTAATGTCGTACCTTAGTTAAAAAAACTGAAAAAGCTGCACAGAGGTTAATTCACTAGGACTATAACTATTTCTGATAGCTTAGGGTAACATCAGTAATCAACTTGTTGCTAATTGTACTAATTTTGTACCAAAAAAATAATTATTTGACTGGCGATTACGCTCCGCGTAGCCTTCGGATCGCTAAATATGGTTTAATTAAATTAAAGACTTTTATAATGGGAGCCTTTGTACTCAGTGGCAAAAGTCACCACTCTCATTATAAAAAAATAATACCACAAAGTGCGATCGCCGAGTCAAATATCAATAAATCAATGGCTGCGTAGTACAAAATAAGTTATTGTGAATTATAAATTCTGCACAGTATATTGAGCCGACATCTCATATTGTCTTCCAGCAGGAATATTGATTATTTCATCGGCGGCATTCGCTGTTTCGACACAGACAAAATTCTGGTAATCGCGATCGCCTAAATCAGCCATGCTGGCGGCAATATCTGCCCCAGGATTCCAGACGATGGCTGTCTTACTATTAGTAGCAGTCACGATGATTTGTCGATTTAAGGCTTGGTCGGCGATGGTTAGGGTGGCGGGAACATCTAGATAAATGCGATCGCATTCTCCAGAGAAAGTAACTGCCCCAGACTGAGTTTTTTGTTGACCCCGATCAACTTTATCTAAATACGCCTTATTTTCTAACCCCAATACCTTGACTTGATTGATATCACCAATTTTAAAATAGGTATGCAAAGCCTGGGTAATGGCAAAAGCTTCTGCGCCATTGTTGCGAGTCACTAACTTGATGGTTAGAACTTGAGCAACGGTAATCACAATGGCGAAATCAAAACTACAGTCCCAGATGGCTTTAGTTTCTGGGGTGTCTGTCAGCCCCATAGTCACTTGAGTTGCCCCGTCTTGAGTACTAATCACATCCCGTACTTGCCACAGGCGATCGCGCACAAAACCATGACTAGCACGCCCTTTTCTTTCAGGATCGGGCCCAAACCACGGCCAACAGATTGGGGTTCCACCTTTCATTGCCTTACCAGTTTGATAATAGGCTTGACTGCTCAAAAACATCACATCTTCTGTTTGATCGACGGGCTTAAAAGACAATACTTGCCCTGCATATACAGAAATGGTGGCTTCAGCGTATTCATTGCCAATTTTAATCAAGGGAAAATTGCCTTGACCTTCAACAAATTCAACTTTGTTGGCGATACCGTAATCTTTATTTAACTCTTGGATATTAATCACTCTCTTTCTCCTAATGCCAAGTTCCCTAATCACTATAAGCTCAGATTACATCTAATTTCCTGGTTGTGATTTGATTAAAAGAAGGAAGGGATTAACTGTCTAAATTATTAGATGACTATTTACTGGCGGTGGAAACTGCCAAAGGAGAAGCATCTTCAAAGAGAAATTCATAGAGGAACTTTTCTGACCACTCAGAACCAAAATAGCTGCTGAATAGACCGTGGGCGGGATCTCGTTCCGCACTGTACTGATCGTATTCTTTTTGCGCCGCCACAATCCGCTGAATATCCTCTGGATTGGTTAGAGGTTCTGCCTCTGCCACCATTTGCCAATATAGGGATAAATATTCTTGGAAAGCGGGAAACAGGCTATTTACCACGGTTTCAGAATCTAGCTTGGCAAACAGCAAGTACTTAGAAAAATATTGATTAGCATCATAGAACTTCATCTCCAAATCTTGAGCTAACTCGTTGTACTTATCCCTAATCTCTCCCATCGGCTCAATATACTTGTCAATGTAGAGGCGGTCGCGAAACAACGGCTGAAAGTCCATTACTACCAAAATCTTTTTCTTGCCAAAAGAGAGAAAATCCACTCCCAACAAAGGAATATCGTAATGATGATCAGGATAAATAACGCTATTAAATACCTGGGCTGATTCCCCCGCATCGATATAGGAATAGCGGATTTTCCTTAATTCCTCAGACTGATAGCACCAACTCTGAATTGTGGCGGGGTTTTTTCCCCTAGCACTAACGTTAGCTTCCAATCCCACAGGAATCGAGCGACTGCTTAAATCGAAGTGTTTAAAAAGTTCTTCTTCTAAATATTCTTTAAAGGGGGCGAACATACAATTATTGCTATATACAGTGAAGCTTATAGCTAGAATATATAAGCAGTAAGGCGATCGTCTGCTTTTCTGAGAACAAAGCAACAAAGCTTTACGAAAGCAGCTAGCACCAAAAAATGCAATATATTTCGTTCTTCGATTAGGATCTGGAGATAACTTATTGATTTAGCGATCGCTATAAGAAAAATTATGTTATTAGAAGTAAAAAAAATTATAGTTCCCCCAGGACAAAAAGTAATTCTGTATGATCTTAGTTGGGACGAATTTGAAGCTATCTTGGTAGATTTAGGTGAAAGTCGAAGTTCTAGAATAGCTTACGACCAAGGAAGACTAGAAATAATGACACCTTTACCAGAACACGAAGTTAACAAAGAATATCTAAGTGACTTTGTAAAAGTTTTGTTAGAAGAACTGGATATTGAATTTTGTCCCCTCGGTTCTTCTACTTTTAAAAATCAAATAATGTTTAAGGGAATTGAACCAGACAGTTGCTTTTATATTCAGAATGAAGCTGCGGTAAGAGGGAAAAACAGATTAGATTTGACAATAGATCCACCGCCAGACTTGGCTTTAGAAATTGATATTACCAATCGTAGTCATCCAGAAATATATCAGTTTTTGGGTGTACCAGAACTATGGAGATATGAAAAAAACAAGCTACAGATTTTGTTACTAATTGATGGTAAATATATCGAGTCATTAACTAGTCGCAATTTTCCTAATTTTTCCTTAACTGAAGTCATTCCTCAATATTTGAACCAGTGCCGCACCGAAGGCAGAAATAAAGGCATGAGAGCTTTTCGCAGTTGGGTAAAAGAGCAATTGTAGTTTTTTAAAAAATACGATGAAAAATTTTTATCTTCTTTGCGGAATGCCATTTTCTGGGAAAACAACTCTAGGAAAATCCGTAGCTCAACGTTTAGATGCATTGCTGTCAATAATCAAACTCAAACTAGAAATCGGGTTAAGCCAGAAATTATGGAAGAGATGGCAAAAACCTTTGAACCTCCGCAAGCAGACGAAAAATCGATTAATTACAATGCAACGCAACCTATTGACCAATGGATTAGCCGATATTTCAGTTTCAGTTATGGTAAAAGTTTCCATAACTTAGAATAATTCAATTGTGCTTAACTACTAACATTTTGTTCGCTCTTGGTTGAAATTCATAAGGCACTGGGGCGATCGCAGTTAGATATCCCAAATTTTTAAATTTATCCATTACAAAATCCAAATAAGGAGAAGTTTCCTGCATCAGAGTTAAGAGGGGAAATATTCTAACTTCACAGCTGATACGTAACATTTCGGCGATCGCCGCTACATGAAAATCGCAATTACACTGTTCGGAATACAAAAATAAAAAGTGAGAACATAACGCCAGATCGTAGCTTTGGTCGGCAAAATCTAAATGAGGCAATTCTTGTGCTTGATATCTACCTGCTTGTTTGCCTTGGGGATAATCTTGCAGAAAAGTTTCTAGGGTTTTGATCCTACTGGCTTTTAACTCTTGAGGATTTTTATGATAGCTCCAGACTCAATTATTCGGCGTAGCAATTATTTGGTCAATGATATTGTCTACCACCTCATCAAATCTTTGTTTGATCTCTGCACCATCAAATTGATAGATCGGATCGATGGAGGTTATCTTGTATCCCTCGGTTGTACCTTCTGCATTGAAGCTAGCAGGGCCATCCCTCACTCCTAAGATACGCTGCTGTAAATTTTCAGCCGATAAATTGAACATCTTGATATATTCATCAAGCGATCGCCCGAAAGGAACTACCTTGTCTAATTTCATCACCATGATGTAGTTTTTATTGCTTGATAAATAATGTTTGATAAGTTTCTATACTAGTGATCAAAGTCATAATTATCAAATTAACAGTTATTATGCTGATCTCGCCGAATTTACCGATTAATCGCGATAAATTTGCCCAAAATGACCAATTATTAACTATTACTGGAGCTACCTGGTTAGACTATCAGCATTTCGAGTCAGCAGAATATCCAGGTTATCGGGTTTCTTATTTCAAGGGAGAAATAACTATTGTGTCCCCTGGACGAAATCATGAAAGAATCGCTGCGGTAATTAATCGCTTAATTGTTGCCTATTGTGAGAAATATGAACTTCCAGATTTTCCTTTTGGACAGACAAGATTAAATGCTTGGGGGCAAGCAGGAAGAGAACCCGACCTTGCTTACGCCTTTGACAGTGACAAAGATTTACCAGACTTGGTAGTAGAAGTAATTTTTAGTAGTGGCGATCTGGAAACCCTAAAATCTAGCTATAAAAATATCGGCATTGGTGAACTCTGGATTTGGAAAGACAATGCAATGAGTTTTTATGCTTTAGCAGATGACAACTATGCTGTAGTAGCAGCTAGTGGAATATTGACGAAGTCAGAGGAAGCCCCGTCGTTTTACGGCGGGGTCTCTCTGACCAAGATAAAATCAGAATTATTGGTGGGATACGTCAATCGAGGAATTACTGAGAGTCCTTTGGTAATTAAACAAGATTTTTTAAAAGTTATTTAAATTTTCATTGATATTCAGCTTTAACTTGAGGGCGATCACGAAGAGCGATCGCAGAAGATTAGATTAGTGGTCATCGGTTGGAGAGGAGGAATGATCGATCAAGTCTCTCAAGCCTGTCAAAGGTATTGGAGGTTGATTAGGTAGTTCGATAGTTAAACTTAATTTACCGCCTACTGCTTCAACATATTTTTGCAAAGTAGAAAGTAACATATCTGAATTTCTCTCTAACCGAGAAACATTACCTTGAGGCATGTTTAGAGCTTCTGAAACTTTTTCTTGAGTTAATCCTGCGGCACTACGTAACTCTTGAAGACTGCGATAGGCTTTGATTCTCGCTCCTGCACGGGCTTCAATATTCTTCTTGCGTTCAGAGGGCAAGTTGTCCCATATATTTTGTAAAATTTCCCCTTTAGTCATGTGTCATTCTCCTTTAATCTCTGTAATCTGATCCCGCCGTGAGGTGGGTCGATTTTAATTGACAAATCTTGTCTAAATTACTTTTAATAAAGCCTGTTTAAAAGCGATCGCAGTTTTAAAATAGAGTTTTGGGTTATCTACCAAAGCCAGATCGATTAATTCAGCCAAGGGTTGAGGAATAGATTCATCCTTTTCTCTAATGGGGATAGCTGCCTTAGTCAAAATCTCCAACATAGGATCTATTGCCCCTTCTAACTGTCGGGGATAACTTCCCGTTAGCATAAAGTAGAGAGTGGCAGCTATGGCATAGAGATCTACATCGGGTTCAACATATTTGAAATTAAGTACTTGCTGTCTGGGCATAAAAGACGGCGTACCCATAGGACTACCAGTTAAAGTTTGCCCACTCAATCCAGCCAAATCAAAAGCTTTAGCCAGTCCGTAATCTCCTAACTTAGCTATAGTCATACCCCGATCTACTGTGAGGAAGATATTCCCTGGCTTAATATCCCGATGTACCAAACTTTTCTCTGTATGGGCGTAGTGCAAACCATCTAATACTTGCAGGATAATATCTAAAGCTTCTTCTATGCCTAACTTACCACCTCGCTTTTCCATCAGATGTACTACCGAACCGCGATCGCAAAATTCCATTGTGAAATAAAAAATGTCATTTACTTCGCCATAATCATCAAACTTGACTAGGTTAGGATGGTCTAACATTTTAGTTAGTTCAACTTCTTTGAGAAATCTATCTTTCATGTGAGGCATCACTGCGACTCTGGGAAGTAAGGTTTTGAGGGCAACTAATTTTCTATTGCCCATAGCATCATCATTACGGGCAAGATACACTTCACCACAACCACCCCTGCCTAATAGTTTGATTTTGGTATAGTTCGCGATCAAACCTAGATCAGTATCGAAATCGATATCCATACGGGAAAGAATTTCCCCTTTAAATTCGTGAACAATAAAGGTAGGAGGTATAGCAAGATTATCCGAACTTAGATCGACATTATCTGAACATAGATCGACACTGACTTGAAAAGTAGTATTACTCAGCTTAATCGAGTCCCCATCTTTGAGATCCCTCTCCAATAGTCTTAACTGCCTCCCTTCTTCAGCAGTTTGATTGCTCTCCCTTTTACCAATACATTCCCTATTCACATAAGTCCCGTGAAGACTGCCTAAATCCCTGACACGGATGTCGGGGGGATTTATATCTAGAAAGCAATGATAGCGGGATATCATCTTGTGGTCGGAATCGTTAGGAATCTGAATATTGCAGTCAGGATGTCTACCAATAAAACAGGTGCTACGGGAATCAAAAACGACGTAAAGCCTTATGAGTTCCTAATCCAAGTCTATTGGCATAGGAATCATCAATAAATGTCCGTTCAAAAACTGGCGATATTATATTGCATAGAGCATGGTGAACCACCCTATCTTTATAAGGTGCTGCCGAAATCATTCTAATCTTTGGCTCTTTGATATAGAAAGTTTTATATGTGCCTGGATAATAGGTTTTAGTGCTTAATTGTTGCTGTAGCTTAATTAACTCTGGCTCAAGGTAATAATTAAACTCTAATACGTTGTCATTGTAACGCTTGCCTTTCTGAGCTTGTTTTGCTGCTAGCAATAGGTTGGGAAAGTCAACAATTTGTGGATAGAGATTGCCAAAGCGTTTCATGGCAGTTTAGGTAAGGTATTTTGAGATTTCTTTTGTTGATTAATCCATCCTCCTAATTCCATTCCAATTCCGTTAATTAGCTGGCTGGCATATTCATAACGCTTGACTGAAAACAATTCAAAATCACGTAAAAGTCGAGTTTGATAGCGTAATATATCTAACTTGAGATTGATATCGGCTAAAATATCTTGTTTATAATCAGCATACTTGGCTTTGATTAGATTTTCTAACACATCATAAGGATTGTTGATGATTCTATCCCCTAACGTGAATTTATGGTTTTTGGGTAAGCGGTTGACAATCGGTACGTACCATCGAATTAAGTCATAGGTTTTTTGAATTATCGATAATTCTTTCACTGCTTGAACACCATGATTTTCATTTTAAAATCGACCCACCTCACGGCGGGATCGGACAAGGGAAAAGAGCAAAAAGGCAAAAGGACAAAGGGTTACAGAGTCCTGGTCGCAATACAACGAAAACCGAAATAGAAGCTGACGAGGTCTGGCGCATTCCCATTACGATATGCCGAACGGCAGTAAAGAGGATTGAGGTTCCACGAACCGCCCCGCAGTACATATGAACTATTGTCTTTTGTCACCCATGCACTTCCATCCGTCGGCGCACCTGCAAAACTCTCTTGATACGTATCTGCACACCATTCCCACACATTTCCGTGCAGATCATATAATCCAAAAGCATTTGCTGGAAATGAGCCTACTGGTGTCGTTTTTGCTCTGTATTCTCCTTTTGGCCCATTGGCATAATTTCCTGGGTAAACTGTTCCTACATCCAAATCGATTCCTCTATAGTTAACTAACTCTGTCGTTATCGTCTCCCCGAAATAAAATGGTGTTGTCGTACCCGCTCTGCAAGCATATTCCCATTCTGCTTCAGAAGGCAATCTATATTCTTTTCCTGTCGCTTTTGATAGTCGCTTACAAAACTCTACTGCATCGTACCAAGATACCTGTTCTACTGGTAAATCTTCTCCTTTAAAATTAGATGGATCTGGCTTTAGTTCTCTTTCTACTTGTGGCAATGCTGCTACTCGTTTCCATTGTGCTTGAGTTACTTCATATTTCGCCATAGAGAAACTGGGAACAGTTACTTGATGCTGTGGGCTTTCATCATCATTTCTTTCTAGTTCATTTTCTGGCGATCCCATCATGAATGTTCCCCCAGGTATTTCTACCATCTCTAAGGTTATGCCGTTACCTAAATCTTCTGTAAAGTAATTAGCACTTCCCTTTTCTCGATTAATTTCTTCCCCTTGATCATTTACTGTTATGACATCAAATTCATATTCTGCTAGTTCTAAACCGTTTTCATTAGATTGCGTTTCTGGCTTATTCTCTGTTATTTCAAGTTGAATCTGGCTGTCTTTAGGTTCATCAGATGATTGAATTGATTCACTACTATCTGATGTTTGAGATTGCTTGTCTATCATCTCTTTCCCTAGCAAAGCAAATATCATTGATGCGATCGCTAATCCCGAATACTTAAGCCAATTTCTCCTGGTTACAGTTTGAGAACCTTGATTGCTTACATTATTGTCTTGAGCGACTCTCTGTTGAGGTTGAGGTACTGGCTGAGGTTGAGGTTGAGGTACTGGCTGAGGTTGAGGTTGAGGTACTGGCTGAGGTTGAGGTTGAGGTACTGGCTGAGGTTGAGGTTGAGGTACTGGCTGGGGTGGTTTTAACATCTTCAACCAGGCTTTAACCGTCTGTGGTCTATCCTCTGGCTGAAGTTCTAATCCTTTTAAAATAGTTTTATTAAGGCGATCGCTTAATTGAGAATTGTGCTTTTGTGGGGGAACTAATTCAGCGTGTTCTCTAAATCTCGCTGGAAAAGGCATCTCCTTCGTTACCAACACATATAATGTCGCAGCTAGGGCATATACATCCGTCCAAGCGCCAAACTTACCCTGTCTTTGGTACTGCTCTATCGGGGCAAAACACTCTGTCATAAAGTTGGTCATACTCCTAATTGAATCGGGATTGGCGTTATATTCCCTTGCCAATCCAAAATCTATCAGTACTGGAGTTGAGCCAGAATTCCTCAGCAGTATATTAGCTGGCTTGATATCTCGATGCAGTAAACCCTGCTGGTGAACGAAATTAAGTGCTTCTCCTACTCTAATAATAATCTCAACGGCTCTCTTCTCTCTAAACTTATCCCCCTGATCTAAATGCTGCGCCAGATCTTTTCCTTCTATATATTCCATTACCATGCACCACAGTTCCCCTTCCTGAAATCCTTGGGGATAGACTCTGACTATGTTGGGATGTCTGCAATTGGCAAGGGCGATCGCCTCATTAATAAATTGTAACTGCCCAGGTAGGAGGAGCGGAATAATTTCCAGCCAGGAAAAAGTGTGGTAATGTGCTGTACATGAGTCCAGAGGAACAAGAGCAAAAAATTGAGAGGCTAGAACAAGAAAACAAAG
>Ga0114940_10000351_pt1 | contig 23529 bp, 30 predicted proteins | sample ColdCreekSource_FD_87195 | JGI IMG/M metagenome (GOLD analysis project Ga0114940, IMG submission 87195) | Groundwater microbial communities from Cold Creek, Nevada to study Microbial Dark Matter (Phase II) - Cold Creek Source | ecosystem: Environmental > Aquatic > Deep subsurface > Groundwater ... | reverse complement strand
TACGCTTCCGCGTTTTCTCTGATGAGCCACAGACTGTCCGCATCAGCAAAAAAGGTAAGGGTACTGTTGTCGCTTCTGACATCGCTACCAACTCTAACATTGAAATCGTTAACCCTGACCACGTCATCGCTACTATTGATGACGACAAGGCAACGTTTGTTATGGACCTTATCATCGAAGTTGGCCGCGGCTACCGTACTATCGAAGAAACTTCTAGCAAGAAGACTAACGATTACATCGCCCTAGACGCCATCTTCACACCAGTCCACCGGGTGCGTTACAAAGTAGAGAACACCCGTGTCGGTCAGATGACCAACTTGGACAAGCTTGTTATCACAGTCGACACTGATGGCTCAATCAGCCCACGTGACGCTTTTGAAGAAGCTTGTGCTATCTTGGTCAACCAATACACTGCCTTGGCAGGTAAGACCCGTGTCACTCCTAGCGAGCCTGTTAGCAGTGGCCTATCAACTGAGCTTACTCTTAGCGACAACGCTGATGAGTCCCCAGCTCTTAACATGTCTATCGAAGACTTGAACCTTAGTGCTCGTACTACCAACGCCTTGATCAATAACGACATCCACGTCATCAAAGACTTGTTTGCCTTATCTGACACTGAGTTGCGAGACCTAAAGGGCTTTGGAAGCAAAGCACTTGATGAGGTCAAGGAAAAGTTAGCGGAGATGGAGCTCTAAGATGCATCGCCACGGATACAAAGGACGCAAGTTCCACCGGGAACGCGATCAGCGCAGTGCGTTGATCAAGGGATTGGCTGATTCACTCGTCAAGTACGAGACTATTGAAACTACCATCCACAAGGCAAAAGAAATTGTGCCTTACGTCGAAAAATTGATTACTAAAGCTAAGAAGGGCGACCTGCATAACCGCCGCCAGGTTATCTCCGGCTTGCAGACCATCGCCAGCGCCCACAAGCTGGTCGACGAAATCGCACCACAGCTACAAGCTCGCGAAAGTGGCCACCTACGGATCGAACGCACCCGCGTTCGCCGTGGCGACAACACCCAGCTAGCCCGTGTTAGCTTTGTTGATGACTTGACTGCTGCACCTGTTGCCGCAGCCGCCACAACTGCTAAGCCTGCTGCCGCTAAGGTCGAGGCTAGTGCCGAGGTAGCGGAAGCTACCGAGAAGCCAGCTCGTAAGACCCGCGCCAAGAAGCCTGCTGACGAAGTCAGCTCTGAAGGGAAAGCGTAATGAAAGCTAACAATATGAAGACTTACAGCGCCAAGCCATCAGAAGTAACTCGCACATGGTACGTCATTGACGCCAGCGAAGCTCCTATGGGCCGGGTCGCGACTAAGGCTGCTACTTTGCTAACCGGCAAAGAAAAGCCGATGTTTACCCAACACATTGATACCGGCGACTATGTTATCATTATCAATGCCGAGAAGCTTATCGTCACCGGCGACAAGTTGACTAAGAAGATGTACTACCATCACAGCCATTTCCCGGGCGGCCTTAAAGAGGCTACCCTGGCTGAGAAGATGGCTAAGGACCCAACCCACGCACTGACACACGCCATCCGTGGCATGTTGCCAGTTAACAAGTTGCGTGACCCCCGCCTACTACGTCTTAAGGTCTACGCAGGTGCTGAGCACAACCACGCGCCACAAAAGCCCGTGACACTCTCACTACGAAAGGATACTAAGTAATGGCAGACCAGCACTACTACTACGCACCAGGCCGCCGCAAGGCAGCTACCGCCCGTGTCCGTCTTATGACTGGCAAAGGTAACATCACCATCAACGACAAACCAGCAGCTGAATACCTTGCCGAGAGCAAGTACCTACTTGAAGCACTCACTAAGCCATTCCGTGTCTTAGAGCTTGAAAACAAGTACGACGTCACTGTTCGTGTTGATGGCGGTGGCCACAAAGGTCAGATCGAAGCAATCAGCCTAGGCATCTCTAAGGCTCTCGTTATCCTTAACGCAGATCTTAAGAGCACCCTAAAGCGCGCTGATTTGCTAAGCCGCGACCCTCGTGAAAAAGAACGCAAGAAGTTTGGTCTGAAGGGCGCACGCAAGCAACGCCAGTTCACCAAGCGTTAAGCACTCAACCGCTTATCCCAAAAGCCTCGGCATTGTCCGGGGCTTTTTTAAGTGGCACATGATAAACCAGATTAGTGCCACTATAGCTATGTGATATAGTGGGAGTTAACAGGTAAACTATTGGAGATCATATGTCAGAAGCTCTACACATAGACCAATCAACGGGCTTCAACTTTCAAAACATCACTGACAAACTTCTTGACGTCGAGGCGGCAGGCGTTCTTATCGCTGCAGAACTTGAAGGTAGGCCCGTCGGAGCCGAGTATTTCATGCCCCTCGATCCGGTTGTCGGTAATCTTGCATGCAAGCAGCCATACGTTACGTCTATAGACAACTCTGTCGTTTCCGATTGATATATGACAGACGTTGCCGTTATTACGGTACGTGGAGATGTACACGTACCTTTAGTTGATATTCATCTTAAGCGAAGATTTATCGTACTTGACGCATTAAAATTGTTAGAGGATTCGACATGCCTTAGCGTTTTAGTAAGCCCCAACTCTGGGACAAAAGTGATCTATGATGGCATTGATCTCAGTAATGTAAAATCCGTTTGGTTCCGAAAGCCAGCATTTCCAGAATCTAGTAGTATACCTCTTGATATAGAATACCGAGATTATGCTGCAGATGCACTTGAGAGGCTTTTTTATCTCTTGTATGGGGCGCTCAGGAAGAATGTATTGTGGATATCTGATTATTATGCAATCCAACGCGCAAACGATAAAGGCTGGCAACTCGAAGTCGCAAAGGATGTTGGGTTCAACATTCCTACTACCTTATTTACGTCAGATTCATTAGAGGCGGCAAATTTTATTACTACACATCGTAACGTGATTATGAAGCCTCTAAGCTCGGTGCGCATCATTGGAGATACACAGCCACAGACAATGTTCGCCGTGATGGTACAGAGCTCTAAGATGCCTCGATTAGATACGCTACATGTATCACCGCTTATATTCCAAAAAGCCATTGATGTCGCATTTGAGATTCGATGCACAGTCGTTGGAGATCAAGTCTTTGCCGCCAAAGTAGTTCACTCTAAGGATAACAAAGCTGAGAATAATATTCGCGATTGGCGGATTGGACACTTTGACAATAATCTTGAGATTACTGATTACGACAACGATATGCCTCAAGATATCAAAAATAAATGTATAGCTCACGTAAAATATCTAGATTTACATTTTGGTGCTATTGATATGATTGTTGATAAAAATAATCAATACTGGTTTATAGAGAATAACCCTAATGGTCAATGGGGGTTTATTGAGCGTTACACCGGACAGCTAATAGGTAAAGCGGTGGCAGACTTGTTGCAATAGCTATCTCTCTACTTTTTGCTAGGGGCAGGGAATGAACGAATGTTATCGCCTCGTGTTGGCAACATTACATGTATCCCGATACCGCAAAGATACCAGCCACGAAAAAACTGTAGTAACAGATGTACGTTCACAGGCTTAACTATAGTTGTACATATAAGTAGAGGCCCTGACAGCGCTTACATAACACGGCGAGACATAACAAATACCGATGCGTCATCATAGGGTTCAATAGCGTTTAAAACTGTCTCCGGCACCTCGGCAGCTGAAGTCGTACGAAGAATTTCTCTAAGAAGTGTGGTTTCGATACCGCGTCCGTCGTCATCCTGAACGCCGTCGCTAAAGCCTATTACTGACCATTTCATATCTTTTGGCAGCAGCATGCTACCGATGGATTGACGTATAGAGCTTTCGTCACGAAAGTTTCCTAGAAAATCTGACGTATCAGTCAGCTGCCGGTCACCTACGTGTGTATAGCGAGTAGGGCTATGTGCTATTTGACTGAGGTTATCTTCGGCAGGACTATAGAAATAGAGGCTCGAATCACCTGCATTACCGTAGTTTATCTGAATGTGAGAGTCTATCGGGCAGGCGCAGGCAGCGGCCATTGTAGCCTTGCGCTGAAGGCCTTGAGGCAGGTTATCAGCGATTGACATAACTCGAGCGAGAAATAGTTCCTGAGACACCGCACGCACTTCAGCGCTGCTCCTGATGATATCCGGTAGTTCAGTAACTACAGCTGAGCTTAGCTCCGCACCTCCCGCACCATCGATGACTCCGACAAATAAATGATCGTCATCAATATATAGACGATCATGCCCTTTATCGGGTTCGCTATGGATTGCCCCATATATCTCGATAGGTCGGCCTATCGACAACTGACTCTGCCTTTTACTAACATAAGCTCAATATAGCACAAATAAGGCCGTCTTTGACATGAGTGGATATTCTCCTATATAATTCGAGACAACCATGAACAGCTACAATCCGCACAGTGCATATTGGTTTACTCCATCTCGTATGTCGGTTTGTTCAGTGTGCTCCCTCTAAAATAAACGGTAGAACGTAGTGAAGAAACCGCCATCCAGGCGGTTTCTTCACAATAACAATTACGAAAGGTGTACTACGCGTATGCAAGAACTCAACTCAGAAAATAGAATAGCTCAGCAGGTATTGCGAGATGCCGGTGTTGAGTGCGGCGACGATCCTCGGTCTTATACGGAAATCCTTCAGGGTTTAGGCATAGTCGTCATCGACAATCTGATCGAAATCACCACCGAATCTGACGAACAGCAACCTGAGCCGGGCGGTATATGGTCGCTACCTTAGTCCTCCGAGACGTCGGGCACTATAGGGTTAGTACCATCAAGTTGATAAATCTCCAGCACTTTAACACCTATTGGTCGACTACGAACTTTAAAGATCGATTCTACACCAACACCCTTGCCGTAAACCGCCTGGCCTAAGGGGCCCGTTATGTGGGCGATATCAGTATCAGACGGGACAAGTTCTTGGATTTCTTCGGGCAGCTCGCCAGAGTAGCCGTTAAGTATATAGAAACCAACATCTTTGGCAACCTGGGCTCTAAAAACAGTACCTAATGTTACATAAGTTTCATTCCCAGCAGGGTAGCCCACGTTCTGGGCAGGCGATACATCTTTATGGAGTTCAACCTCGCAAGGCAAAAGTACCGTAATGCCTTCGTCCAAGCAATCCATAATAAGCTTATCTCGGCTAACGGGACTGCGACGTTCAGCTGGCGAGCTAGTCATAAGCATATGATATATCAACCCTACAGTAATCATCAATAGCACCCTATAATGCACGCTGATTGAGCTGACTAACTACAGCAGCTACAACTACTAGACAAAATAACTAACCTATTACATGGTATATAAGGTATAATACTTCTATGAGCAATTCTCCAACACAAAAACCAGTTGTCCTGACAGGGCTCCGCGCCAATAACGACCTGACGTTCGGCAACTATTTTGGCGCCTTACTACCAATCATCGACATGGCGCAATCTAGGTCCGACGAGTATCAGGTAAACTTATTCATTCCTGACCTCCATAGCTTTACAACGCCGATTGACCATAGCAAACTCTATGAACAAATACTGCATAACGTACGCATCTACGCGGCAGCTGGCCTACCCTTGGGCAACGATGAGATTGTCGTCTACCGGCAGAGCCATGTTCCAGCGCATAGTGAGCTAACATGGATACTCGATTGTTTTACTGGTATGGGCGAAATGTCGCGTATGACCCAATATAAGGACAAGTCGAGCAAGCTAGCCGAAGACAGGATTAGTGTCGGCCTGTTTAACTATCCCGTCCTTATGGCGGCTGACATGCTGTTATATGGCGCCAGCTACGTACCGGTCGGCGACGACCAGTCGCAACATCTTGAGTTTACCCGTGACATTGGTGAGCGTATCAACAGCCAGTTTGGCAAGGTATTCACTGTTCCCAAATCAGTCAAGGAACAACATGCGTTCTTTGGCAAGGACCAAGGTTTGCGTATCCGTGACCTGCAAGACCCCTCTAAGAAAATGAGCAAGAGCGATGAAACCGGCAAGGGCGTTATCTTTATGGGCGACACCCCGGATGTCGCCGCCAAGAAGATCATGAGTGCTACTACTGATTCCTTAGGCCGCGTCCACTACGATTACAAAGACCAGCCGGGGATTAGTAATCTATTAGAAATTTTTAGCCTGTTGAGCAAATTGCCTATGGCAGAGGTCGCCCTTCTTTGGGAAGGCAAGACCAATTACGGTGAGTTAAAGTCCGAAGTTGCTAACCTGGTCAAGTTATTCTTAACCGATTTCCAGAAGCGCTTGGCAGAAGTTGACGACAAGGCTTTACTAGCTAAGCTAGAACGCGACGAAGCTGCTATGAATCTCCAAGCCAATGCAACACTAGTGCGTGTCCAAAAAGCTATCGGCCTTAGGGAATAACATGAAAAAGTTTTCATTCTCCGAATCGGTTATTACCGTCTATCAAACAGTGGTCAGGAAACTCCGCTACAAAGAATTGACCCATGATGAGGTAGCACTATTTACCGACCCCGCAAAACCTTTAGTGCTACGGAAAATCCTCGCCCTGACCGCCCTCGCCAAAGAGTATGGCCTTGGCATAAAAATTATCGAGCCGTTTGACTACAAGCGCCTGGCACGCGAAGGCAAGGACTACCTCTACGAGATCTACGATAACGAAGAAACCATTTGGTACGGCAATGTCGAAAATAATAAGGCCCTCAGGGCGACTATTACGCAATTCTTAGCCAGCGTAAAAACCGTACCAAAACGTGCCAGCCTCCAAGATATTGACGAGCTGTTAGAAGCCGGCATGATCGTTTCTATCACCCTGGCTGATGGTCAAGCGCTATTGGTATTAGAGATGCAGGATGGCGGCTACATGACTGACGCCAGCACCGAGGGAGATTTTACCGACCACTTGCCAGCGCACGAATTGTGGAAGCTAATGGGCGGTGACCAACATATGTCCCAAGTTGTTGGCTTTGCCTTACGCACTATTGGCCTACGGCTCGACCAATATGTCATCCGCGAAAAACCAACCCTCAGCCGTTCGTATGCCGTACATCTAATAACAGATGGCCGGATACTAGTGAATGGCAAGCCAAGCAAAGGTGGCTACAAGCTACGCGAGAGTGATAGCGTGACTATTGATTATGATGAGTCAACCGAACCAGAAGTTCCAGTTATCGAACTGCCTGTATTGTATGAAGATGCCGATTGTATTGTGATCAACAAACCAGCCGGCGTGCTGACCCATAACAAAGGCGTACGTCATGTAGAAGCCACCGTCGCTTCGTTTGTACGTAGCCGCACCAACTTACTAGCTGGCGAACGGCCTGGCATCGTCCACCGCTTGGATCGGGCAACCAGTGGTGTTATGATCTGCGCTAAGACACCAGACGCCTTAAGCTGGCTGCAAAAGCAGTTCCATGATCGACATGCGCTTAAGACCTACAGTGCAGTCGTCAAAGGTGTACCAAGCGTGCCAGAGGCATTGATTGACATGCCTATTGACCGCAACCCTAAAGCGCCGGCAACCTTCAGGGTTGGTCCTAATGGCAAGCCATCGCAAACAAAATATCTTGTTGTCGAATCATCGGCCAATGAAAAGTACAGCTTATTAGAACTAAAGCCACGGACCGGACGTACACATCAGCTGCGCGTCCACTTGGCCTACCAAAAGCACCCGATTGTTGGTGACGTATTATACGCTGGGCCACAGGCTGAGCGGATGTACTTACATGCCCACCAATTAGAAATTACCTTGCCAAATGGCGAGACCAAGATCTTTACGGCACCGATCCCAACTGAATTTAAGACTATTTTAGGATAATACGATGGATGCCATTGTATTGCACGACCTCACAAGGGCGCATATCGGGCGCTTTGTCGCGCAACCATCACACGCCTTGTTACTAGTTGGCCATGCCGGCATAGGCAAGCAGACGATCGCTGATTATATTATGTCGCAACTACTGCAAACGGACCCGGCACAGTATCCATATATTCGGACTATCGTGCCCGAGAAAGACAAGTCCAGCATCGGCATCGAAGCCGTGCGTGACTTACAGCAATTCCTCAAACTCAAACTACCCACCAATGCCGCTTGGCGCTTCGTTATCATACCCGACGCCCAAGGCCTGACTACCGAAGCCCAGAATGCCTTGCTTAAACTATTAGAGGAGCCACCGGAGCGGACAATATTGGTTCTGTCCACCACATCAGAACAAGCACTGCTGCCGACTATCCGCTCAAGGATGCAACAGCTTACCGTCCACGTGCCGTCACAAAATGACGTTATCCGGTTCTTTGATGCCAACAACCGCGAGCCAAAAGACATCCAGCAAGCCTTTTTGATGAGTGGCGGCCTACCAGGCCTGATGCATAGTTTGCTGAGTGATACTGAACATCCACTTAAGGATGCTGTCCTGACCGCACGTAAGCTCCTGCAATCGACACAATTTGAGCGCCTCTGTATGGTAGATGGGCTGTCGAAAGACAAGCCTAAGACGCTTAACGTACTCTTTGTGCTACAGCATATGGCCCGGGCAGCCAGTCTGCAGGGCTCAAAAGCAAGTGACGGCTCGGCAACTAAGCGCATTAAGCAGTGGCACAAGGTCCAGCAGGCGGCCTACAAAGCCGAGCAGGCCTACAGTGTCAGCGCCCAAGCCAAACTGACGCTCACCAATCTGATGCTGTCGTTGTAGTACAACGAATCTGCTATAATATATTTCAGTATGTTCGAACTTTTAATCGTCCTCCTGTTTGCAGGCTTGGCTTATATGAACACCACCGTCCACGACGATGAATTCGCGGGCGTTTCTCGCAAGGTCGGTGACCGCTTAGGTAAGTTATGGGATATCGCCCACCAAGGTATGCGCGAAAACCGCTTCTTGCGTGCCGAAAAAGCCCTCCTGACGATCCTCAAGATCGACGAGAAGAATGCCGCCGCTTATAACCGGCTTGGCATTCTGTATGCCAAACAAAAAGAGTACCGTGACGCTATCGATTGTTTTGAGATCGCTTCTAGCATCGAGGCTACGCCATCGTCACTACATAATCTCGGATTGATTTATTACGAAACTGAGAACTACGAGAAGGCAGCTATTGCGTTTGAGCAAGCACTAAAATTAGAAGATGGCCTAGCCGCCCGCCATGTAGCTTATGCCAAGGTCCAAGAGAAGTTGAACAACGACAAATTGATGTTACACGAACTTGAGAAGGCTGCTGACCTTGAGCCAAACAAAGAGACTCTTGGCTTGCTGCATAAGGCCTACCTGACCAACAATATGCAGGCAGAGGCCGATATCGTCGAAGATCGGCTTAAAAAGCTCATCATGCCAGCCGGCCGCCCCAAGCGTATGATCCGCCCTCGTCGGGTAGTCGTCTAGTCTAGTATACTTCGTAATACTTCGTCAAACTCGCTATCTCGCAGCTTATTGAAGACCGCACTTAACCGAAAATTTATGGTTCTGATCGTCAAACCATATTCTTTGGCAACTTCAGCCCCCGTCTTATCCACGCCCGTAGTTAGGCCATAGCATTTATCGAGCAGTTTTACCTCGTCTGGTTCTAAGACCGAATCCAGAAATGTCCGCAAGCTAATCTTTCTATTTATGATATCCGTTGGCACTTGGGAACCCGACAATTCAGTAGGATCAAGGACGCTCATAAGTGTTTGCTCGCTATTACCCAGCGCATCTTCGAGACTGACAGGCTTACGCCGGTAACTGTTAGTCTCTGCAATTTTCTGTGCAGTAAGTCCTAAGATATCAGCTAGTTCACTGACCGTTGGCGACCGGTGATTGCTGTCGATGAAATCCCTCTCGGCAGTGGCAATGGAACGTAGTAGCTTTTCTTTTGGCACGGGCAATCGCTGCACTTCGGCCTCGTTGTCAATAGTCCTAGCAAGCCGTTCCTTTATTTTAATCCGGGCGTAACCACCAAAAGGTATACCTCGGGTCGGGTCAAATTGTTCCACTGCACGCATGAGCCCAATATTACCAGCTTGGATACGGTCAAGCAGGGGAAGCTTGCTGGCACCCCTAAGCTTTGCCAGGGTGACCACTAACCGCAGGTTTGACTCAATCATGACTATTCTCGCTTGATCTCCGGTCTGCACGAGCCTCTCCAGTTCGTGGCGGCGTTTCGGTTCGATGTCATTACTGCCCTCAAGTTCATTGCGTGCGGCAATACCGCTTTGGACGCGCGTAGCATACTCAAAGGTCTCCTCATCGCTAAGCCTCCGCCTCCTGCCAACCTGATTCATATAAATCTTAAGCGAATCCGACCCGACTGGATCTAGCGAACCACTTGCGACCATCGCTTCAATGTCCTGCAAAGATAGTAATTCTTGCTCTGTTTGCTCTGTTTCCTCAGTCTCCTCGGAACTATCAAAACCGGTTGACGGCGACAGCTCGACAGAGAGTTTTGCAGGCTTCTTATCGCCACCAGGCATACTGTCGACTACTGGTTTACGCCTGCCAAGCCTTGTAGCCGTAGTCTCAAGACGCTCATGTAAGAGCGTAGCCAGGTCTGGGTCACGATTCGGATTTTCCCGTAAAAAATCTAAGGTTTTCTTAACGCAGCGGGTTACGTAAGATGGGCTTGCAACATCGAATGCTGCAATAATTTCGGTAGCCTTTAGTCCGCGAGCATAGAGCACGGCCATGCCAATAACTTTGGGCGATAGTTTAGTGTCAGCATATAACTCAGTGGCCGTGACCAATATAGCTTCTGGGTCATCTATCTTGTCGAGCTTGGTCATAATACCTGCTGGGTTTTCGCTAGAAACTTCAGTGTGCTGCTCCAGCGCAACATGTCCAACGGCCGCACTGACATCAGCGTAACCGCAAGTCTCCAATAACATAGCCTGTGGATTCTTGTCCATAATTGTATACCATACCACATTTTTGTTTAATCGTCTTGTACAGGTTAACTAATATCACTATCTAAGTTGCTCAACTCGATAGTTTTTGATACACTTGCATCTGTTATCTGCATGCCGCCTTAGCTCAGCTGGTTAGAGCATCAGTTTTGTAAACTGAGGGTCGTCGGTTCGAATCCGACAGGCGGCTCCAGATAAAGTTAACGATACGTGCGGGGTTAGTGAAGCGGTCAAACACAGCAGACTGTAAATCTGCCCTCTCCGAGTTCGTAGGTTCGAATCCTACACCCCGCACCATATATAGGCACTCATCGAAGGATGGGTGTTTTTGTTTGTAATGAGAACGGTCTTTAAAGGGTTAGTCAAGATTTTGCTTACCATGATAAAGATTCTGTAAAGCGGAATACAGTGATTGCCTACGGAAACTGTTATACGCATGTTTATAAGGGAAACTGAAAAATTCCAAACTATTAGGTAACTTCTGCTATACTCTCGACACGATGAAGCAAAAGGCCAAAGGCGCAGTCATTATTCCAGCAGGACTAGACGTATGGGAGCATGAACTCAAGACAGCGCAAGTTTTTGCCAGCCATGGATATACTGTGCAGTTCCTTGTCGCAAACCAAGCATATCGTACGAAAACAGCTGACGTACTCATTGATAACGAGGCATACGAGATTAAGGCACCCAAAACCGATAAACTGTCTGCTGTAGAACGGAATTTGAAACGAGCAACTAGACAGTCGGGGAATATAATCATAGATTCACGACGTATGAGCAAGATACATGACGCTACTATTCAGAAACTTCTTGCCCAAAAACTCAAGCAGCAGAAAACCATTAAAAAGCTACTATTCGTTAATCGCAAGTACCAGATTATTGACATTAGCACCTTAGTTTGATATTATACAGATATTGAAGTCATGCACGGAGCAGTATGTTCCTACCGCAAGGCTTCTTTTTTTATTTGGTATGATAGTCTCATGGATAAAACTGAAGTCAGTATTAATTATACGAACTGGAGAGGCAAAACCTCATTACGGAGAATTATCCCTATCGGCATATGGTTTGGCAGCACGGAATGACACAAGCAGAACCAATGGCTGTTAAAAGCCTTGGATGTCGAAAAGTCATTGGATTTGATTTCTAAGAATTACCTCCAGCTTGCATAATTGGCAATGCTATAATGGCTCTCATGTGCGTTCCGAAGACTTCGCATATGCGACGTCATGATTTTCCACACGTAACATAATGAAGGCTGGGTACCTATGACAGAGCGAGAAAATGGCATAACACTAATAGGCATGAGCGGCGCAGGGAAGACAACCACCGGCCCACTACTAGCCGAGACACTTGCTTGGCCTCTGTCTGACGTCGACAGTATTATTATTGAAGAGCAGGGGAAGTTAATTGGGGAAATTGTTACAGAATCAGGGGAGGCCCACCTTCTAGATCTTGAGACAAAGTGTGTTAATAAATTGGATTTGTATGAGCGCGTGTTGGTTACGCCAGGAAGTATTGCATACGACACCGGCTGCCACCCTCATCTCAAGGATCAAACGACAGTTGTCTGGCTTGATGTTCCGCTAGCAACCTTGGAACGACGATTTGGACAAGACCCTAAAAAGCATGGAGCCGTAGTTGGAGCAGAAGGTGGCTTCAGTGCCCTGTATCACGAACGTCGACCACTCTACGCCGCTCTCGCCGACATCGCAATTCAGTGTGATCAAAAAAGCCCGAGGACTGTGGCCCGTATGATCCTTAAAGAAGTACTTCAACACAGATCTTAAAATTGTGGACTTGGTCGCAGAACACGCCCTGTGCTAATAATCCTGTGTAGTGGTGGCCGATGCGTTAGTCTCGTAGGGCTGGCCTTGCTCGAGCATATCGATAAAATCATACGTAGAGGCAAAATATTTATCCTGCTTTGCAAGCTCGTCAACCGCCATCCAGGCGTTCTTACCCCAAGGCCAGCTATTATCCAGGCCATCATCTGTGATAGTCGCCTCAACGATAGCAAACAATTTGTCTTCTAATATGTCATCCGTGTCCGTAGCATGGTCGACTTTACGATAGAATGCCCGCACTGCGCAGTCTGTCATATAGCCTGTCTGCTTACTGAGTTCCCGCCGGGCGGCCGCCTCTAGCGATTCACCCCAGCGGACAGGGCCGCTAATACAGCCCCAATAACCGTAGAAGGGGCTACGTAAGCGCTGCTGGAATAAGTACTCCTTGTCGCCTGTTAGCCGGGAACGACGGCTGGCGACCACAACTACCGACAGCTTGGGCTGTTTTTGGATGGTCTGCTGAATTGTATCAAGATTATTGGCATATTCCTTGCCAATAGCGGTCAGAGAATAATCACCCGATGGCAGCTTCTGGACATAGCCCTGGTCCACAAGCTTACGCAAATGGAACTTAAAACTGTCGCTCTCCAAACCGGTCGGCTGTCGCAAAGTCGAATAGCGCGCCGTAGGCGTATGGCGTAAGTCGCGCAAGATAGACGCCTGCGCCTTATGAAGATGTTGCGGTGATGCTAGCTTGGCCATATGTATCTACTCTTATACCATCCTTTGTCGCATATAGCTATCGTAGGGGATTACTTTACCCTAGATGGCCACTAGCATGCCGTGGGACTATTATATCCATCAATAACCACAGGAGCCCAAAATCCCATGTCCAGCGAAACAATCCATGCCAGCGCCCAACTATTCGTAGAAGCGTCCCCAAACCGCCCCGAACTCGATGATTATGTCAGCAAACTAGAGCATATGGGCCGAATCACACCAATCGTCCAAGAAGCAGTCGACAAGGCTCGGAAGGTGCGCCTGGGCCACGATGTTATCTTGTACATTGCCGGGCCATTGACCGGCATGGACGAAGCGGTAAAACAACGCTACGTGGCTGTCAGCGATTTAATCACCAGCAAGAGCCGGCATAATAGCACCATGTTCGGCTACGCTCCGCACGTACATGGCACCGATCCTGTCCAGCATCCTGATGTCACCCCACAAGAGGTAAGGGATGTCGATTACCTGTGGTCAGCTGTAATCCCGGACGGCCATATCAATTTCTGGGCACCAGTCGCTCATGGCAATGCCATCGAAGCCGGCTGGGCAGAGCAATATGATATTCCGTCGCTGCACCTAACACCAGACGGCATGACAACGTCACGTTTGGTGCGCGGTATGCATAATATTATTGGCAGCCTGGCATACGCTGACTTCAATAGTGATGGCCTCGTCCAAATCGGCAACTTCCTGGACCATGTCCAAGGCCTTCGTTAAAACTACTGCGCTTTGATTGCGATCCCTTAACTGACCAGCGCATCGCCACGTATATAGCCAACACCACACCGCAGACATCACTGCACCACTGATACAGGTGGCGTATACTACATAGGTAAACCACTACCATAATTGCAGCAGGAGAAGCCATGCAGTCAACACTCAACCCTTACATCAGCTTTAAAGATAACGCCCGCGAAGCTATGGAATTCTACCAATCAATCTTCGGTGGCAAGCTTGATACGACAACATTTAAGGAATTTAACCTTTCTGGCGACGCGAGCGAAGATGATAAAATCATGCACGCTATGCTTACTACCGACAGTGGCATGGTCATTATGGCCAGCGACACCCCAAACGCTATGGAATTCAAGCCAGGCGCCAATGTCAGTATTTCGATTAGCGGCACCAACGAATCTGAGCTTCGTGGTTACTTCGAAAAGCTTAGCGACGGTGGAATTGTTGCGATGCCACTCGAGAAAGCGCCCTGGGGAGATTTGTTCGGCATGGTAGTCGACAAGTTTGGCACTAGCTGGATGATTAGCGTTACCGCATCTGCCCCGGCTGGTACGCCACGTTCGACTACTATCTAGCCACGCCCACGCAGCAACTAGACAGCTTAGTATGTAGACTCAAAAAGACTCCTTATACGGGAGTCTTTTTTGATTATTAGATAGGGAAACTATGCCTTACGGAAAGTTTTGAGTATTGCCAGTAAGATAACCGAACCGACAACAGCTACAACCAGACTGTAGACATTGAAGCCATTGGCACCGTCACCGCCAAGCATATTAAATAGGAACCCGCCTATTAGGGCGCCGATGACGCCAACTACGATATTCGCAATAAAGCCCTGTTGGGCGTTAGTCTTCATGATCATTGAGGCAATCCAACCGGCAAGTCCGCCAATTACCAACCAAGCTAATATAGACATACAGCATTTCTCCTTTTATTTAGATAACACGAACGTATGTATACTATACAAAACGCTGCTTTTTAGGACTGTAAAGTATCTAACAGCCGCGTTGTAACAGATTAGTCATCACCATTAGACAGTGAAACTGACTATATCATTAGCAATACGCCGACGCTCAGCTATATCTGGACAGTCAGGGTAATATTCCAGCATAAAGCCATTGATCGCGTGGGCTACTATCCTTGATTGTCGCTCAAGCATATCCGGAGACAGCTTCATCTCTCCATTATCCACCGCCCGCTGCATAACCTCTTGCACATGGAGCGTTGATTTTGGCGGCAAAGTCTTAGTCGGCAGGGCGGCAAAGTCGCTACGATAGTGCATGTAGTACTTAAGTACAAATACAACATCCTCCATGTGCGCAAACTGGAATTCGATAAGCTGACCTAATGCCGGCGCGAATGATGGCTTAAGTTTCAATGCTCTGCGTTCAGCGCCCAGTCTCGTATTGGTTTCTTGGTATATCGACTTTAATAGCTCATCTTTATCTGCAAAGAAATGATAGATACTCGAGAGGCCAATGCCGCTTTCTTTAGCTAATATACGCATCGAAACACCCTCGTAACCCCGCTGCGCAAATAGCCGCTTAGCAGTTAGACGGATAGCTTCACTTGATTGTACTTTGGCCATAAGCCATACTCCGTAATATTATCCTAGCCTTATTGTAACAGTCGTTCTAGTTATGACAAGCTTTAATTATGCAGTTATCGATTGCTATAAGCACCATGGGTAGGTTAATATTGAATTTGATAAAATTGCGAGGGTTAACTTGCTACATACATTGATGTCGGTTATCGGTGACGTCAGTAGAGTCACTTTCTACAGAAAAAGTATACACTTATGATATTTGATACTAGTCAGCGTCAACGTATCGCCAGTGGACTACGGCCATATGTTGGAAGCCTAGACATAGAACAGCTTGTCGAGAAGCACGGCTCGCCATTCTTCTTGCTGGATGCCGCTATCATCAGGCAGCGCTACCAACAACTGCAACAAGCGCTTCCTGGCGTGCGCCACTATTACGCAATGAAAGCCTTAAGCCATCGGGCAGTACTACGGGCCATCAAAGATTGTGATGGCTACCTCGATGTAGCCACTCCAGGCGAGATAGCCATCGCCCAATCTGTCGGCTTTTCGATGGAACGGATATTCCATACGCACCCTGTCAAGAAACCTAGCGAGATAGCCTCGGCTATAAAGGCCGGTATCAAGCGATTTGTCGTGGACAATAGTGATGAGCTCGCTAAGTTCGAAGCCTATGGCCACAGTGTCGAGCTCATGGTGCGCCTCAGCCACCGCGATCCGGATGCCAGCCTTGATTTGTCATACAAATTTGGCGCCGACCAGCAGCTAGCTACTTCGCTCGTCTCCCAAGCGATACAACAGGGCAATGTAGTTGTCGGCTTCTGTATCCATATTGGTAGCCAAATCCATAACCCCGGCGCCTATGCCGACGCCCTACAGCAAACGATTGATTTGGTCGACGAACTTGAGTCTACCCAGAATCTCCACATCACCCATATTGACATCGGTGGCGGCTTTCCAGTTGAATATCGCCAAGAAGTAGCTAGCATCGCTCACATAGCTGAATCTGTTATGCCAATTATTACCGCCAACGCTAATCGCTTTGAATTCTCGGCCGAACCGGGCCGTTATGTGGCGGCACCAGCCATGCTCGCCATCTCTTCAGTAGTCGGCAAAGCCCGCCGTAACGATACGCAGTGGTATTACATTGATGACGGCGTGTATGGCGCTTACGCTAACAATATATTCGAAGGCATTATTCCCCATATGTTCAGTCTTAAGGAATTATACGGAATGCCCACCGGGCCAGCTGAGTCCGTCGTTGTCGCTGGGCCGACCTGTGACAGTATTGATGTCATCCTAGAGAGCTACCCGCTACCGTCTATGGGGATTGGCGATATACTACTAAGCCCGATGATGGGGGCGTATTCTAGCGTCTTAGCAACAACTTTTAATAGTATCCCTTTGACCAACATTGTCGTTATCGGCGTGCAGCCAGATGGCCTGCCGACATTTGATACTGATAAAAAGCCTGCCTACAGCTAACCTAGCATTGATTTATAGGGGCGAAAACGGTAGAATAGCCGAGTAGCGTTTATATAGTGCCGTCTTAGCTCAGTGGTAGAGCACTTCCATGGTAAGGAAGGGGTCTCGGGTTCAAATCCCGGAGACGGCTCCAATCGAATATTTAGATCTACTACCCGGCCGAATAGTGCATTTCGCCGGGTATTTTTATTACTAACTATTTGCTTCGATACATGGATTTAGCTACACTAATGTGATGATTGAAAGCCCTCTGCACGAATACCGGCAAACTATTGAGCAACTTACAACCGTTGATAATGGCCCGAGAAAAATCTCATTACATACATTTCCTGGATTTTCACGCTGGTTACAGTCTGGCAAAGAAGTAGATCTTAATCCCTCTACGATCGTCGACGGAGCTATATGGCATGGCGGTATCCGTCGCATGACCCGGCACCTCGGACTACAAACTGTAATTCTCAATGGCGAGAAGGATGTTTATGAATTGCCAGCCGCACAACACGCCCCGAACATCGTAGGCCCAACCTATAGATGCGAGATTAGCAGTGCTGCCGCAGCGATACTAGACTGGACACTCGACACTTTAGCCGATCCCGAGGATACAGTATTCGAGGTTGCATATGATGGAGCACGTATTATGAACGCTGCAGCTCAAATAGGAGAAGGTGCGCGTGTAATTACTGCCGCCAACCGGGACATACTGCGTGTAGGTGGCTTTGCATTACATGCCAGACATACTGCTGCCGTAGACAACCATATGCATAGCCGGCTAGTTGCTATGCCCGACTTAGAGCAGATGGATCTTTAGGTTAGTCCTGCATCCAAGCCTTTAGTAGCATCAACAACAGATTAAAGGTATACTGAAATTATTATGTCAGATTTAAACCAACCTAAGCGCCTCTACCTTAGCAAAACCGATAAGAAAATTATGGGTGTGTGCGGTGGTTTGGCCGAGTACCTCAATATTGACCCTACGGTCATACGTTTGATAGCCGTTGTATTAATATTTGTTACTGGAGGCGGTGCGATCATCGCGTATCTAATTATCGGCGTTATTGTGCCTAATCCGCCAATTCCACCCCAAGAACCTATTGAAAAGCGCTAATTAATCTGTTACACTAGCTTGAATCGCATTTGTGTTATTGAATTACAGAGTTATAAGGAAAAGATTTCATGGCTAAAAAAGGTGAGAAGCGCAAGTTGATCGGTATGGTCAGCGAAGAATCTGGCGAGCGGATTTATTACACTTCTAAGAATACCCTCAACACCCCCGCAAAGTTAGAGCTGCGTAAGTACAGCCCTAAATTACGCAAGGTTGTGCTCTTTGTTGAGACTAAGAAGAACCTTGGCCGTAACGAAGTTAAGCCTAAAAAATAGGTTTACTCACTATCCTCTTAAAATAACCCCGTCTTGGGGTTATTTTTGTGAAACAATTTTACTCCACAGACTACATAAATGTAATGTTTAATCCTTAGGAAGATTGCCGGCAATAACATCCATAAAGTCAGTTATTACCATAGGTCTGCAGTGACCCATAGCTATATCACCAAGCGTAACGGCCAACGATAATCCGCTTGAAGGCACATACTCAATACCTCCACCACTGTCGACATGATTTCTTAAAGCTGCAATTTGAGTATGTAAATTAGACTTTAAACCCTCGACATATTCCTTCGGCAGAATTGTAGGCAAATCTTCTTCAAGATTTACTTCCGAGCGTGGTCGAATACTTGTAGGCTGTCTGAATATATTAATCATGTTAATATATATTATACTAGTAATTATAATATCTTGCAATCGTATGGCGCTATAGTCAGTCGACTTCGGATAGGTCAAGAACGGTGTTGACGAACTCTGCATGGCTCCAAACAAGTGGCGTAACGCTGATCGTGCCACCATCGTCAGGGTCGAATTGCTCGCTCATAACGCCGCTTGGCAAGGCGCGCTGTCGGGCCCAATCTAGTAGCTGCTCGGCTTCGGGCTTGCGGTCGAGTTCGATGTATATTTGGGCCAGCCACAGGGTGCAGACAATCCAAGGGTTGCCTTTGTATTGCTTGGTGCGGAAATAATTATCATTTTCGTACCGGATAACGCCACCGATAGGCGAGGTGTTGAGTAAGCGCTGCTCAACGTGCTTAAGCGTGCTATCGATCATTGGATGGTCAGTGCTAAGCCCGGCAAACATAAAGGGCCCGTAGAGACTGGATATGTCGAGGGTATCGTCGTAGGTGATTTTACCAAACTCGTCTACCAACAAGCCTTTGCGGAAATAGCCGTCAGGATGATACAACTTGTCGATATTGCTGGCGATACGCTTAGCATTATCCCGCCAACGGAAAGCATCGTCAGGATGGCCGGCGACGTCTGCCAGCCGGGCGGCGGCTTCGAGCGAAGCTATAACTACGCTAACAGTATAGGTACTGGTAGAAAAGCGCTCTTCCCATAGGTCGTAGCTGGCATGCGGCAAGCCAGTTTCGACATCGATAAAGTCACACATAAACTGAGCCGCTGGGCTGATAAAGCTATCGTAGTAGCTATGCACGAAGTCCATATCTTTACTGTACTTAAAGTACTCGGCCATCATATAGACAACAATTGCGGTCTCATCTTCTTGGATAGCTAGCTCGCGGGATTTGCCGTGGATAAGTGGGTGCCAAGTGCTGCCAATCGCCCGGTCAGGTTGATATTTGTGCATCAGGTAACCGTCGGGGTGCTTGGTATCACGCGCAAACTCAAAGAAATTAAGCGCTTCCTTGAACTGGCCGTTACGTATCAGCGGCCAGATAGCGTAGGCGGCGTCACGTGGCCAACAATAACAATAGTAATCTCGGCCATAATTAAAGATGCTCGAGTCGCCACTAGCTAAAATTGAGCCACGCTCATCGCAGTGGGCTTTGACAATTAGCATGCTAGTTGTCACCAATTGGCGGTCAGCTCGGTCGATCTTAGCTAAATTTTCCTGGCTCGCGTTCAACCAACTATGCCACTGGGTAGTAGCCTTATTAAGCCGCTCGTCGATCGGATGGCTTTTGAGCTTGTTATGGATTATTTGGCCATCCGTCTGGCTGTCAGCAGCGACAATCCAATAGTCAACGCTGAAAGTCTCTCCACCAGCAGCATGATGGCTAAAGCGGATGACACTATCGACGCCGCCATGTTCGACATTGTTGTTGGTCAGCTCGCCATCTTCGGCATCCATAAAGGTGCCGGCCTTACCTTCGATACCATAATTACCGACTGAGTACTGGTCAAACACCTTATCCTCGCCGACTTTGCCGGAAATCAGCAGACAGCAACGGCCTTTGTAATCCAAGATATACTCATCATCCGGCACATACATTGCCGTATCGGCCCGGCCCAAGCGGGAGATCTGGAAAACTTGGTGCATAAAGATCCGGATCTCACGCTCATTGTCACGCTCATTAGTAACTTTCATTGAGCGGATAAAAGCGTTATGCTCACTATCAATAAAGTCGTGGCTCTCTAAACGGACGCCCAGAGAATCGGACCGCATGGTCACGTGGCTGATCAAAGCATCCGGCGCGAAGGTTACGCTAATCTCCCAGCCACCACCGTTGGTCCACTGGAATTGGCCATCAACCCACACGCCAATCTTGTGTTGCAAGCTGCGGGCGTTGGTTAAGTTCTCTAAGCCAACATACGGATAATAGAAGTCATGGACTAAGCCTGACTCATCAAGGCCAACAAAAAGCTGGCCGTTACTTAAAACAACTGGTCTGCCCATTGTATTAAACCCTTATACCTTTTTGTATTAATCGATATCGCAAATCATGGAAGGAGTTCATGAAGTTGACATATGCCTCGTACGGGGTATCGTAAGGGCTAAAGTAAGCGTGGATATCGCCATCGCTCCACCACTTGGTACACATATAGTAGAAGTGGTCGGAGGTTTGCAGCCGACGCCAATCTTCGATCAGCTCCATGTCGCCAGTGCCAATAATCTTATCCTGGAGATCATAAAGACTCTGGATTGATGTGTGCTGCATTGGATTGCCCAGCCAGGCAGACAAGTCGCGCTCGGTATCAGCCCATGTAATCGTGTCTGGTACGTCTACGAAGTCTTTGGCATCAAAAGCATCGATTGCCTCACTAACGGTCATAAAGGTGTTGCCGGGAGTCTTCATCCATTGCTCTGGCAAGTGGTTGAGGAAGTCAAAGATACCGGAAGCTTCCCATTGGTGTTCGCCAAAGGTCTCGTAGTCCATGAACAAGTTGTAGGTCTGGGCATCGGGATCTTGGTTGAGCCAGTGGCTGAACTTGTCGGCCGTCAGTGGCCATTCTGACCACGCTTGGTTGCCGAAGCGGAAGGCAATGTCATCGCTCAGCTTGTAGTTCTTCATCAGCAAGCGGATACGGTCAGTGTAGGCCGGACGATAGACGTAGTTTGGCTTGCGCCAGCCCAAGACCGGATCCCAGCCCTCGGCCAGGATGCCTTTGTAGCCGGCCCGGTCGGCCCAATAGGCAATGTCGTTATTGTATGATAACTCAGTGTTGCGGAAGACCTTAGGCGACTGATTGAACAATTGCTGGACCTTTTCGCGGTGCATCTGGACCTGGACTTCGAACTCGCTACGTGAATAGAAGAAGGCGAGGGAGTGATGGTAGGTTTCGGCGACAATCTCAACCTGGCCAGTGGCCACTAACTCTTGGAAGGACCGCAAAGCCTCTGGAGACCAGCGCTCAAGCTGCTCTAGCACAGTGCCGGTGATCGACATACTAACCTTAAACTCAGGATGACGGTGCAATAGCTCGATCAACTTGCGGTTGGTCGGCAGGTACGACTTCTCGGCGACTTTGTGTAGGATGCGTTCATTACTTGTTTGGTCGTCATATGGCGCCTCGAAGTATTTGTGGTCAACGCCAGCGTCAAATACCGTATAGTGCCGGATGCGGTAAGGCTGGTGCACATGGAGGTATAAGACAATGGCCTTGCTCATGCGGTCGCCCCTATAAGGTGTTGGTTATAAATTGCGTGCAGTTTGTCTATCGATGGACCCCAGCTCAAACGTTCATATTCTTTGAGCATGTTATTGTGCAGCTCTTCCCGCAAAGCTGGGTTATCAACGGCGGCTGTAATCAGGTTTGCCATCTCATCAATATCCCAGAAATCAACTTTAAGACAGTTGCTCAGCACTTCACTCACGCCTGATTGCTTACTGATAAGTGACGGCGTGCCGTATTGGATTGCTTCGAGTGGCGTCAAGCCAAATGGCTCGGAAATGGACGGCATTACAAACAAATCGCCGACCTCAAACGCATCTCGCCAGGCTTGGCCTCGCTGGAAACCCGTAAAGACGACGTTGGCGCCGATTCCTAGCTCAGCGGCTTGGTCGAGCAATTCATAAAATTGTTCGCCATTGCCAACTATCAAGAACATCGTCTTAGGTGACTTTTGGACAACTTTTTGGGCAGCCTTAAGGAGGTTTGGCAAGCCTTTTTGGACAGTTAGACGGCCAACGTTGACTACGACTTTCCAACCTTGCTCACGCAACGCCTGGAGGTAGACATAGACGTTCTGGTCGGATATTACCGGCATGTCGTTTTTCTCAATACTGTTATGGACCACATCAATTTTGGAGCCGGGGATATGGTAGTCACGCATAATAGTGTTCTTGGTGTGCTGGCTGACAGCAATAATGCGGTCGGCCATCAAAAAGCCTAACTCTTCGATCTCGCGGACAAGGGGATTGCCACCATTGCCGCCAGCCCGGTCGCTTTCTACGGAGTGGACATGGACAATCAACGGTTTGCCAGTCTTCTGGCGGGCACGTAACCCGGCCCGAAAGGTGAGCCAGTCATGGGCATGGATAATGTCGAAGAAACGGTCATCAACCAGCTGGCCAACGGCGTGCTCATACATTTTGACTTGGCCGTAGAGGTCAACCAATTCTTCGCGTCCATCATTGTAAATATATTTGTAGCTGTCATAGGCAATACCGGTTTTTTGTACGTCAATGACGCCCTGGGGGTGGGCATGGGTGACTTGCATAAAATCAATCTTGTGGTCTGCCGAATAGGGCAGGACGAATTCTATATCAACATCACGGTCGGAGAGGGCTTTGCAGAGCTGGTGACATACGACACCGAGTCCACCACTGTTGTGCGGCGGAAGCTCCCACCCTAGCATCAATACCTTCATGGCCCTCTAATTTGTTTAGATATTCTTAAGCATGAGTATAGTGCTTTAGGCAATCAAACACAACTACTTTCGGCGCTTCATATATATGTACAGCCTCCTAGTGAGACACCTCCGGTAGTACCGGAGGCTTTATGAGTGAGGTCGTCTCAAAGACGATGCCGCCGCGAGTTTAGTGAGTTATCGTAGGTGTTGTGTTGTCATGTTTCAGAACGAACCAGCTGT
>Ga0114940_10000350_pt1 | contig 23586 bp, 20 predicted proteins | sample ColdCreekSource_FD_87195 | JGI IMG/M metagenome (GOLD analysis project Ga0114940, IMG submission 87195) | Groundwater microbial communities from Cold Creek, Nevada to study Microbial Dark Matter (Phase II) - Cold Creek Source | ecosystem: Environmental > Aquatic > Deep subsurface > Groundwater ... | reverse complement strand
TTTTGTTCATACCCTAGGAGATATTGACTATGGCTTGCGGGCGCGTCAGTTAGGCTGTTCGGTGTGGGCTGCTCCAGGATTTATCGGCACTTGTTCCCAAAATAGCGTGACGGGTAGTTGGGCTGATCCGAATCTTGCCCTTGGTCAACGACTTAAAAAAGTGGTGCAGGTGAAAAACTTTCCCATCGCTCCCTGGACAGCCTTTACCAAAAGACATGCAGGTTTTTTCTGGTTCTTGTTTTGGTGTTTGCCTTACATCAGAGCTGTTATCGGCTATAAAGATCTTAGTGCTTCCCCCACCTTTACCGCTGATGCCCCCGCAGAAGTTACTTCAGATGAGCAGAACCCATGAGTTGGAATAGACTTAAATGGCGATCGCTGTTAGGAATTGCCTTGCTTGCCCTGACTTTAGTAATAGTGGGGATACCAACCTTGGCGGTAGATCAAAAAATTGTCGTTGACGTGGAACAGACAGTTGCAGAGACGGAGCATCATTTAGGACTGGGCTTGAATTTTATCGCCGATCAGCCAAGTATTAGCCAGCCGTTACAAGAACTTCAGTTAGGAACTTTACGCTTTGCCACCAATGAATATTATCTTTTTGATCCTCAAGAGCCAGATAACCCGAAAGTCGCGATTCAAGACCCCAATTTATGGCAGGTGAGCAGCTTTTCCAAACCTGATGGCACTTGGTGGAATAAACTCAATTTTGACCAGTTTATGGAAATATGCCAGGCAACTAAAGCCGAGCCATTTATCGTAGTGGGGATAGATGCGATCGCATATCGGGGAGTGGCTCCCCATGTCACCCCTGAACAAGTTGTTGCTGCTGCTGCCGACTGGGTTAAATATGTCCTCACCAAGGGGTATCAAATTAAATATTGGGAAATTGGGAATGAGAGTAACGTCCCCCACCATGAGTTGATTACCTGGACTCCTGAACAGTATGGTCAAACTGTGGTACGCATGGCTAGAGCGATGAAAGCAGTCGATCCGACGATTAAAATCGGTGCTAACGGCATGAGGATTAAACCCAATGATGATTGGTGGAGTCGGGTGATGCCCATCGTCAAAAATGATGTGGATTTTCTGGTCACTCATCAGTATTCCTGGCAAGAGAATTACGAGGCATGGCGAGATTCCCCTGATCGATATGATTACAACCTCCAGGATGCAATTAAGGCGATCGCTACTTATCAACCAGAGTTAAAGCTCAATGTTACGGAGAATAGCTCCTTTAATCCTGCGATCATCCAGCCCAACAATACTTGGAAAATGCTCCACAACTTTGAAATGCTAGGGCAGACTCTAAGTACAAATCGGGTCGAATATGCTCATTTTTGGACATCGAGATGGCTCGAAAAAGACTCTTTAGCGGAAGACAACAGTGCTTTTGATGCTAATTATCACCTTACCCCGATGGGTCATGCCCTTAAGGTGTGGAATCAGTTTCTCAAACCGAAAATGGTCACTGCCAACTCCACAGGAGTAGTAAGTACTTGGGCAAGCTATGATCCGAGCGATCGCTCCTTGAGTATTTTGCTCCTCAACAAAGGTCAAGCTCAACAAAAGGTAAATATCGCCTTAAATAACTACCCAGCAAAATTCAAACTTCTCAAACCTTGGATACTTCGGGGAGAAACTCCCGAATCCACAACTGTTACTTGGAATCAATCAGGTTCAGCTTTCCTTTGGGGCAAAAATCTTCAGCTAAAATTAGAGCCATTATCAGTTACGGCGATCGCTTTAGATAACCCCCAACAGACAAACTAATTTGCTTAACTGTAGATCAGGAGTATTTCAGTGAAAAAACTCGGTTTTATCGCCGCTGCCCCCAGAATATCCACCCATCCCAATGCCGAAATGTCAGGGCCCCGTTCTCGTGTTTTGGGTTTAATTCAAGGTTTTGAATCCCAAGGATGGTCGGTGGAAACTTTTATTGTTGGAGATCGCACTCCTCAATCCTGGTCAGCTAAAGGATCTGGCGCAGCAGTGAGTAAGGGATTTCTGAGGACTCTGGCGATCGATCTAGTTCGTCTAGGTTTAGGTGCTTATAATAGCTGGCGCAGTTGGCGAGAACTGGGCAACCAGGTTGATTGGGTGTTTGAATATGCTGCGACTCTGCAATGTTTGGGGTGGATTTTTCAGCGCCAGGGTATTCCCTGGATTCTCCAGGTGGAAGCCCTACTCTATTACGAAGCCAAAGCCGAACGGAAAGCCTTGGTATTGGATGGTATTGCCGAGAAATTAGAATTATGGTCTTATCGTCAATGTGATGTGATTGCCTGTGTTAGCGCCACCCTCAAAGAGATTTTAGTCACAGAAATCGGCATCGATCCTCAGAAGATAGTTCTCCTTCCTAACGGGGTAGATATTAAATTCCTTGACCCTCAGCTTCATCAACCCAAAAGAGTGTTTTCTGGCTTCACTATCGGTTTTGTAGGCAGTTTATATAGCTGGGCAGGATTAGGTCTGTTGTTAGAGGCGATCGCCGAACTGAAAACCGCTGACTATTCGCTGTCCTTGGTGATTGTGGGAGATGGCGAGATGAAGTCAACTTGGTCAGAGCAAGCTCACTCTTTGGGTTTAGAAGAACAGGTAAAATTTATTGGTCGAGTTCCTTGGCAAGAAGTTCCTCAATATATCTCAGGCTGTGACATTGGTTATTCAGGACAAATTCAACTCCAGATGGGCAAAATGTACCTGTCGCCAATGAAGCTCTACGAATATATGGCTATGGCTAAACCCGTTGTAGCATCAGCTTTTGAAGATGCTCAAAGATTAGTGACCGAAGGAGAAACAGGATTTTTATTTCAGCCAGGAGACAAACAGACTCTCAAACAAGCTCTGATGGCTGCCTATGAATCCCAAGAATGTCTTGCTCAAATGGGACAGCAAGCTCGCAGAGCAATAGAAGCAGAACATAGTTGGGCTAATCGCGTCGAGCATCTACTCCAAGAAACTGAAGCTATCTTACAAGCAAAAGCAGGAGTTTAAACCCCTTTTCCCCTTTCCCCTTTCCCTAGCCTAAGCAGATTAATTTGTTTCTTAGGAGTTAAATCAGCACGAAAGTGATATTTATCACATCTACCTCAGCTTTGTAATCACACAAACTTCATAAAAACTTCATTAAATTAGTTCTGTAGGTTACAGAAATTTTATTTAAATACTCATGACAATTATCACAGTTACCAGCAGCGCTGACCAAGGAAGTGGATCTCTAAGACAAGCAGTTCTCGACGCTCAATCTGGAGACACGATTAAATTTGATCCTAGCCTTAGTAATCAAAAAATCACCCTCAGCAGTGGTCTCTGGCTAAATAAAAGTTTAGCGTTCGATGGTGCTGATGCGCCAAATTTAACCATCAGTGGTGGGAATAAATCTAATATTTTTTGGATGGGTGGCGTTGATCAAAAGTTGAGATTAAGCGTCAAAAATCTTACCCTAGCCGATAGCTACTATGATGCCGCAGCGGGGGGAGCAATTTGGGCGCAAGAAAACAGTACGATTGATATTGACCATGTTAACTTTACGGGCAATGTCTCTGATGGAGCAGCGATACACGCTCAACAGGGCAGTTTTATTACCGTCAACCACAGCAACTTTGATCGCAATGACGGCGCAAGTATTAGTGACAAGGAGTATTCTACAGGAGCAATCAGTTTATTTGCCTTTGGTGAACTAAAGGTCAGTAATAGTACCTTTACTAATAATAAAGGTTTTAACGGTGGGGCAATTCACGTCACTTCTAGTGATTTATACGTGGAAAACTCCACCTTTATTGGTAATGACTCTACTCCAGGAAAAGACCGCATCAATTATATTCCAGGAGCGGGAGGGGCGATTTATGCTGATGCTGCCAGTGTGCCTAACGATCCAAGATTTTATGGAACTCTACCCGAACATGAGTTGCAAGGAGAAGCCCAAGGCGGCGTAATTTCCATTAACAACAGCCATTTTGAGAATAACAAAGCAGCAGGACAGGGTGGGGCATTAGCTCTTTGGGGCTATTCCCAAGACAAGGTAATTGTGACTAACAACACTATTATCAATAACGAAGTTATTAAAAACAAAGACAACATGGCTCAGGGTGGTGGTGTCTGGTTGATGGGCTTCGGCACTATGGAGAATAATAATATCTCTAACAATAGCTCCGAAGATCAAGGCGGTGGTTTATTTATTTGGGGCGAAGTACCTACTAGCATCGCCAACACTACTTTTTCGGGCAATCAAGCCGTGAAAGGTGGAGCTATCTACAGTGATATTTGGAATGGGCAAGTAAACATTGATAAAGTCAAATTTGACTCCAACGCAGCTTCTGTGGAAGGGGGTGTTCTCTTCACTAACAAAATTCGTCCTGTTTTTATTCAAGATTCTCAGTTTAGCAACAACACAGCAGGAGATATCGCCGATCGCACCTTTGGCAACAGCATTTCAGAAGTGGTTTATGGTACTGATGGTATCGATAATCTGGCAGGAACAGACCAGAACAGCTATATGTTTGGTTTGAATAGCGATGATACCCTCAATGGTCTTGGGGGTAATGATTACCTCGATGGTGGAATCAATAACGACATGCTGGACGGTGGAGCAGGAAACGATACTCTAGTTGGTGGAGAGCAAAGTAATACCTTAGTTGGTGGTGAAGGCAACGACATCTTTATTGGAGGCAAGGGAATAGACCTGATTGAAGGTGGTAGTGGTCAAGATCGATATGTCATCGGTAATGAAACTCAAGTTTATTATGCCGATCAAGATTGGTCTGACCATGCCGTGATCAAAGACTTTGAGCAGGGACAAGATATTATTCAGCTTAGAGGACAAGCTAGCGACTATACAGTCCAAGCTGCCAGCAGCGAGGGATTAAATGGCGCGGGTATTTTTTACCAAGGTGGCATGATTGCTCTAGTGGCAAATATGTCAGCGGACAGTTTGAGTTTGGATGCAGCAGCAGGATTTGTTACCTATAGTAGTGCGGCGGTAGAGAATAACAATTCTCCTGTTCCCGCGCCGATGCCTGACATGCCGAATGAGACTCCTGTAGATCCCAATGCTGGAACTCCCACTGATTCTGAACCACCTCTAAGTTCTTCGGGATTGGAGTTGATTCAAGATGAGCGGTTCGCTGGTAGACCGATTTACGTTCCTTCAGAAAATACTGGCTTGTTTGTTTGGGGGAATAATAATACTTGGAAAATAGAAAGCACGGGAGATTTGGATGGTTCTCTGTTTAAAGGCAAAATAATCGCTGATCGCGCCATTGAAAAGCTAGGTAGTTTTAAGTTGGAAGATAACGATTTTGTCCGATTTACCGATGATTCTCATCAAGTAGTGGAGTTTTCCATGAAGGTTGGGAATAAATGGACGGATGGCATCTCCTTTAAAGTTGCCGACCAAACTAAGGTGTTCTTGGAAATGGAAGATCGTGCTAATGTGCCAATTAAAGTCGGGGCTGCCATGATTGATGGTTATAGCCTGCAATCAGCTCCTGTGTCTTGGGGATTAGAACTCAATCAAGATGCTCTCTTCTCGGATAAACCTAATTATAATCCTGCTGAAAAAAGCGGTTTGATGGTTTGGAATAGCGAAGATATCTGGCATATGGAAGCTACAGGAACTCCAGAAAATACTCACTATCAAGGCCGTATAGTTAGCGATCGCCCGATCAAAGATCTCGGTAGCTACGATTTGGAAGACGGCGATTTCCTAAAGTATGCTGACGACTCCCATAAGGTACTAGAATTCTCGATGGCTGCCCAAGAAGGTATCGACGGGATCTCCTTTAAAACTCCAGAAAATGCCAATGTCTTCCTGGAATTAGAAGACAGCGATCGCGTTTCCGTTCAAGCAGGTGCTTCTATGGAAGAAATTAATCTGGTTTAATAGTCTGTTAAGCGAATTGTGTAAGGGCGAATGGCCATTCGCCCCTACGATTAACTGAATTGGGCGCGAAATTTTAAAATGCGGAAGCTAATTGGAATAACTATAAATCTACTTGCTCCTCTACTTCCCTAATCCCCTTCACGGGGAAAATCGAGGGTAAAGATAGTTTGTTGGGATTGACTAGTTAAATAAATATTGCCTCCCAATAACTCCATCAAATTTTTAACCAGAGCAAGTCCAATACCTGTTCCGCCATACTGCCAAGGATCAAGGTTAGGAATCCGATAAAATTTGTCAAATACTCGCTGCTGCTCATCTGAGGGTATTTCGATGCCTGTATTGTGAATCTTCAAATGAATCTGCTGATCTATGGCGGAGGCAGTAATGCCGATCTCTTCCCCTGGAGGAGTATATTTACAGGCGTTGTTGAGTAACTCGGTTAAAATCCGCTTGATGCTGGAGAGATCGGATTTAAACAGGGTTAGGGTAGGGGATAAATCAATTTTTAACGTCTGTTGTTGTTGTTCAATTCTTTCCGTAAATGGCTCGATAATTTGTGGCAGCCAAATGGATAAATCGATCCACTCCATTGTCATCATTTCTTTTTTGGCATCGAGATAACAGAGAGTTAGTAAATCGTTCACTAGTTGATTTTGGCGATCGCAAGCTGTATGAAAAATATTTAGCACCCTCGCAAAGGTAGTGGATCTCTTGCTTCCCATTTCTTTCTTGATTAAAATTTCCAAGGTTTCTGAGGCTAATTGAATACTGCTCATGGGGGTTCGTAATTCATGGGAAATCGTTTTAAGGAAATCGTCCTTCAGGAGGTTTAAGCGAGCTAGTTCTTGAACCTGGATTTGGGAATGTTGATAAAGTCTTGCCTGTCTAATGGCGATCGCACATTGGTTAGCCACCTGTTCCACCAAGCTAATTTCGTCCGTTTCAAAATACGCTTCTTTTGGTCGCAATAGCCACAAATTGCCTAAGATTCCCTGATCGTCACAGATTGGACACACTAGTCTGGTAGCTTGACTTTCATTGAGCAAATCGGACTGAGAATCGAGTTGAGGATTGGGCTTAGGATTCAGTTCAGCCACAAATTCGACAAATTGTAGAGACTGCCTTTGTAAAAGTTGGGCATCAAGTTCAGGGAAGTCAGCTACGATTCTGGTTCTGCCCTGGCAGTTGGGGAAAGCATTTGTATATTCATAGGCTACTTCTGCGACCGTGCGATCGCTATTATAAAGTTCAATCTTACAACGGTCTATGTTTAAGACTTCTCCTATTTCTTGGGTGACAGTTTGCAAGATCTGTAGCTCATCTAGACTATCTCGCATCTTCTTCGTCACCTTCTGGGTCAAGGTGGCAAACTTAATTGACCTTTCCAGCTTGGTAGTACGTTGATTTACCTTTTGCTCTAAATAAACATTCAAGCTTTGCACTCGATCATATAATTCTGCCTGTTGTACCGCGATTCCCACCTGGGTTGCTAGTTGTCTTAGTAGCTCCACTTCTGATCCTTGCCACGGACGAGGAGCATGGCAATGGTGAGTAATTAATAGCCCCCACAGTTGATCATTGGCAACGATTGGGACAACTAGATTTGCTTTGACTCCAAACTTTTTCAGTACATCATGATAACAGGTTACAAGGTTTGCTTGTTCCACGTCATCGATCACATGGACTGCTCCTTGCTTATATCTTTCGAGATGTTTCTCTGCAAAGCAAGGATCATGCAGTTTATAGCCAAATACGCTTTGAATAGACTCCGTAAGGGATTCCACCGCAATCACACCGCTAAAGTCTGGTTCAAAACGGTAAATCAACACTCGATCTGCCCTGAGAAACTGTCTCACCTCCGCCACGGTTTGCTGGAGAATCAGTTCTAAATCTAGAGATTGCCGAATTCTCAAGGCGATCGCTGCTACTAGGTTTTCTCTTTCTGTGACCAAATAGCACTCTCCTAAATTTGCATAGCTCCCATCTCGTTCCAATTCAGCAGACTTTGCTTTCTCAAAATTCAAGTCAGGCAAGAAACTTTTCTTGTTTAAGATTGTTTTCTATCTTCAAATCTTAATATTGTTTAAATCTTTTTGGTTTTATATTTACGATTTTTTTAAGGTGCTTGTACGCCTCTTACTTTGTTTGAATCTTAATTCATCCTTAATCTGAGTATTTATGCTCAAAAAAATTGATAGGTTTATTAAGATACGTTAAGAAATGACGGATAAATCATAGCGATGAAAGCCTAATCATTAATCAAAGGTATGAATGCAGCGGAGCTAGTCCAACAATATCAAAGTGGAATAAAAGACTTTTCTGGGGTTAGTCTTGTGGGAATATCCTTAAAAAATATCGATTTGAGTCACATAGTCTTGAGCCAAGCAATATTAACAGGAATTGACTTTTCAGGTACAAAATTGACCAATGCCAACTTCTACCTCGCCTCATTAAATCAGAGTAATTTAAGCGAAGCGGTCCTAACTCAAGCTAACTTCAAGTCCGCAACCTTAAGCTCGGCACTACTATACAAAGTTTCTGGTGGTAAAGCTCAACTGCAAAATGCCAATCTACAGGAGGCAATCTTAAAAAGAGCATTTTTACGAGAAGCAAACCTTAGTCAAGCAAATCTCGTCTCAACGGATCTCAGGTTCGCCAACCTCATTGATGCTGACTTAACAGGAGCAAATTTAACAGGGGCAAATTTGGATAATGCTTTTCTGCAAGGGGCAAACCTTTTAGGTGCTGACTTAACAGGGGTCAATCTAGACCAAACAGTATTAACTGGTGCCACTATGCCTAATGGAAAAATTCATGATTAATAATGAGAAATTTCTACTACCTACTACCTACTACCCACTACCTACTACCCACTACTTAAAACCAATCAATGTAGTTTCATGAATCAAATAGGATTGCTATAACATGCCACACTATTCGCTATCTTTAAAGGATTAAGCATAACTTTGGATCAGCAATGGACAGTAAGGAATTAGCCCAATATATCGAAGCTACCGATGGAATTTCTAAACCTTGGTTGCTGGTGCAGCTTAGATTAAGTAAATTACAAGAGCGAAAAGAGCAGATTTCAGCCCAGGAATATATGACCGACTTGGCAGATATTCACGAGGATCTGTTAAAACTGGGAGAATGGTGGAAAGGTATAGAGGGAGAAGTTTTTGGTTCATAAGTGCCTTGGAGAAAGGAGAGAGAGGGAGCAGAGATCTAATGACAGATTTTTTACAGCAAGGGATTGCTCAAGCACAACAAGGAGATTACCCAACGGCGATCGCCACTTTGACTCAAGCGATCGCTGCTCAACTGGAAGTTGCCGAAGCCTACTATCAAAGAGGATTAGTCTATGATGAATTGGGCAAACTAGAGGAGGCGATCGCCGATTATAATCAAAGTCTCAATCTCGATCCGCAACAAGTAAAAGTCTATCTGCATCGAGCCACCGCTTTTTTAGCTGTAGATAACCCGCAAAGCTGTCTGATTGATCTCCAGATTATCTTGACTCTTGATCCTAATTGCCCCGAGGCTTATGAGTTGAGAGCTAATGTTTGCCTAAGATTTAAAGAATATGACCAGGCGATCGATTATCTCAAACAGGCAGGAAAAATTCATCTGGCACGCCAAGACAAAGAAAGCTGTCGCCACTCCATAGCTCGCATTCGTCAGATCGAACAGCAAAAAATTGCCCACCAAGGAGGCGTTACTAACCAAGCTTTTCTCCAGCAAATAGAGCAAAAAATTAGTCAAGGTAATTTAGGTGAAGCATTCCATGACTGTAACTGGTTACTGCAATTAGATCCTTATGATGGGGAAGCCTATCAATGTCGGGGACAGATTAGTCTCAAATTAGGAGAGCTAAATCAAGCCAGAAAAGATCTGCTGCAAGCTGTCAAATGTTTCCGCACCCAAGGAAATATGATTGCTGCCGCCAGACTAGAACGACGTTGCCTAGAGTTACAATTAGAAGATGTTTATCAATCAATACCCCTGCCAGAAATTCCCCTCCTCCCAAGAACTTTAGCTCCTCAAAATGCCATTCAGCAGCGACTTTATGTTTTAGTTGGCAACTGGAAGATTGCCCAAAGCCTGGTAGAAAGACTAAGACAACGATATCCAGAAGAATCCGAGGCTTGGTACTGGGAAAAGGCGATTCAGGACATTGAAGGCGATTAGGCTCCCCTAAAGGATTTCCTAAAGGATTAGCTAGCGCGTCAGCTAGCGCGTCCGCCTACCCTGCGGGATCGCCTTTAGTCTTGTAGTCTAAAAAATGCTGTGAATCAAATTCTAGTTTATTATTCCTGATATACGTTTTATTGTGAATTAAAAAGCTTGAGAATACTTTAATTAAAAGTTCGTTAGGTATTATGTTAGTAAACTAAATTATGGCGACTATAATTTTGTTTACAATCAAAATTTTGAGAACTAAAAACTACAACTAAGACCAAACTCCGTTTCCTATATTTAATTAAAGCTCATGGCTGTCAACGACTTCAAAGACTATTACCAAGTATTAGGAATTAATAAAAATGCTAGTGCTGACGAGATTAAGCAAGCCTATCGTAAATTAGCACGCAAATATCATCCTGACCTCAATTCAGGAGATAAAAAGGCAGAAACTCGTTTTAAGGAAGTCAACGAAGCACAAGAGGTATTGTCAGACCCCGATAAACGACGCAAATACGATCAATATGGTCAATATTGGTCACAAATGGGACAGCAAAATTCCTCAGCATCATCCTCAAGGTCGAGAAGTCCTGGGGCAAATGTGGGGGTTAATGTAGACGTTGGTGGGTTTGATTTTGGTCAATACGGCAATTTTGAAGATTTTATCAACGAAATGTTGGGTCGTGGAGCAGGACGAAGTGCTACAGAATATCGTTCTTCTTCTTCTTCTCCTGGTGCTAGTAGTAGTTACAGTAGCAGTACGTCTCCCTCAGATAGTGAGGGTTCGGTTAAGCTTTCGTTCTCGGAAGCCTTTAACGGTACAGAGAAACAATTTATTCTGGGGAAAGAAACCGTGAAGGTGCGGATTCCCTCTGGTACTAAATCAGGAAGTCGTTTAAGAATTAAAGGCAAAGGTGCATCTAGTTCTCTTTCAGGACAACGGGGAGATCTATTTCTGAATATTGAACTGCAACCTCATCCTTTATTTAAGTTTAAAGGCGATAATCTAGTGGCGGAAATCCCCATCACTCCCGAAGAAGCGGTGTTAGGAGCGGAGATTAATGTGCCAACTCCCGATGGCAAAGTGGCGATGAAAATCCCTGCGGGAGTAGATTCTGGTCAATCTTTAAGACTTAAAGGTAAGGGTTGGTGGAAAGCGAGTATGCAGCGCACCGATTTGATGGTGACGATTAAGATTGTGACTCCTAAAGATCTCAGCGACACTGAACGAGAATATTACCAGAAACTGCAACAGGCTAGTAACTATAACCCCCGCAAAGACTTAGAGGGGATCAAATTATAATAAATACAATATATTGCAGTGGTATCTAAGATAATTTAGAATGGACAAACCTAACCCACTTGGGTTTTAATTTGTGAATGCCTGAAGTTTTAAGAATAGATGGATACACTGTAAAGATCTGGTTTAACGATCATCCACCGAGCCACGTACACGTTTTCAAAAATAATGGAGAATGTGTAATTGAATTGAATAATCAAGGTGGTTTTCCTATTCTTCTCAAATTTCGAGGTCTAAGTCGCCAAGAAGTTTCACAAGCCTTAAAAATAGTTAACAAGCATCAAGAAAAATTGCTGCAAAAGTGGCAAATTATTCATGGAGATGTCTAAATGGCAGCAGAATTAACACAGCAAGAAATTGATTATCAGATAGATGCAGCGATCGCTCGCTCGTCAGAAGAAGATCTTTCTGAGCCTCAAGCTAATGAGGTAATCTACGATAAGCAGTCAAGAAAAATAATTATTCATTTTGATAATGACTGTACTTTTGAATGCCCAGTTTATTTACTTCAAGGAGTATGCGATCTGAAGGATGATGAAATAGCTAAGGTTAAGCTAACACCTGCTGGATGGGGAGTAACTTGGTTAGATGCTGACCTTGACTTTGGTGTGAATGAACTAGTTCGAGGAATATTTGGTACAAAGTCGTGGATGAAGAAATTTGCCGCTAAAAATGGTCGTTTTAAGTCAGAAAAAAACCAGATGCTTCCAAAATTAGTAGAGTTAAAAAAGGCAGATCAAAAAAAAGTGTAGATCAAAAAAAGTTTAATTAGTTCCTAGACTTGGTTTTTGAAGTTACTCAAAGGTATGTTTAGCATCTTTAATCTTTGATGCTAAATCCTAAACTAAGAGGGATTAGGATATAAATGAGGCGTAAGTTGATTCTACGTTTTTTATGTCTGAAACTGGCGATTACAATGATTCTGGAACAGAGTTTAAGAGCGATCGCTATATCCAAATATACGTCGAAACACGCCACCCAGAATTACTCCAAGGTTTGGAGGAACTGCTACTTTTAGGTTTGATTAATCAGGGACAGGTGAAGAAAATTGCCCGTCAGCGTTTAAGCTGTGCTTTGCCTACTTCTCAAGTTGTCCCCTCGATTCCTGCTTCAGCAGCAACCAGTGGTTTCAGTAATCCCAGCACTCTTTCCAATTCCCCCGAAGTTTTAGTCCCAGCTAATCCCCCTCATATCTTACAGACTGTATTTCAGAGTTTTCTCGATGAACTAAGCATTCGCTGGTTATTATTTCTGGGCATCTTTTTGGTGGTGGTGTCTTCAGGAGTATTAGCTGCTAGTCAGTGGCAGAATTTTCCTAATTTCGGACAATACTTAGTCCTGTTGGTTTATACCCTGAGTTTTTGGGGCATTGGCTTAGGATCTGGAAAACAAGCTAATTTAAAATTAACCTCCCAAACTTTAACGGCGATCGCCACCCTCTTAATTCCTATTAACTTCTGGGCAATGAGTCATCTGGGTTTGGGGAAAAATCCTGGGGAATGGGGCATTATTATCCTGGCGGTCAGTGCTTTAAGCCTCACTAGCTATGTTTCTTGGCTACGAAGTAGGGGTCTTCTCTGGCTTAAGTTGCTGTTTTGGGGGCTAAGTTCATTACAGCTTGGCTGGCACATGCCTAATTTTCCACTACTGGCGATTTATGGCGGGATGGTCATTATTTGTCTAACTCACTATCAATGGTTATTGCCTCGGCGTAAATATCCCCTAGTGGATTTATTATTTGTCTTGGCGGCATGGTCGTTGTTACTCGCTAGAGTCTTGATTACCGTTAGCTCCTCCCTGGCTAATTACAGTTTGGCGATCGCCATTGGTGCTTGGCTCATCTCAACGATTTATTTAACACAAGCCAGGAAAACTAAAGCGATCGCCTTAAAACGCCGAACGGCAGCGATGACTGGTGCTTTTGTGGGCAAAGTTGGCAAGATCTGCTGCATTATTTTGTTTGTCTTGAGTTGGTTGGTTTCAATTAATGCGGGGCTAGTTCAGTCTTCCCTTTATTTTTGGCAAACGCTTGGAATCAGTGGGTTGGCGATGCATCTATTTAGTCAACGTCTAGTTCTTTATTGGCGCAAAGAGGATCTAACGGCTCTCTTTCTGGTGGGGTTACAAACTTTCTATGTCTGCAAAGAATTAATTCCCATTGGTTTTCGTAATCAAGCTTCAGAACTTTTCCTGGCGATGGGAAAAACGGCGTATTTTCCAGAATCTGTCTTCAGTGTGACTTTGTTTCCCTACATCATCCTGTGGGTGTTCGGCGCTAGTTGGCTCTACAAGCAACCAAAAAAGCAACTAGCTAGACATAGCGAATTTCTTACCCTGATGCTGGGGATGATTTTAACCTATGTCAGTTTAACTAATCCCACTTGGCGATCGCTAAATTTACTCTTATCAACTCTTACTATGGGCTATGTTGCTCGAATTCGTCAGCCGATTAGAAGCAGTCTTGTGTTGGCAGCTTTCTTGTTAGGATTAATTACTCTCATCAATGGGATCGCCGTGATTTTTCCTGACTTAAACCAAGGTTGGTGGGGTTGTATTTTCCTGGGGCTGATGGCTGTGGCTTGGGGCTTCTGCCTGGTTCAGATCCGACAAAAACGCAGTCGAGTTGCGACTCCGATTAAGCAAGGCTGTTGGTATTCGGGATTAGGCTTAAGTGCTATTAGTTATAGCTTTTTTTCGGCTGCGAATTCTCCTTACTGGAGCTTACTTTGGCTGATTACCCCCTTGATGTTAGCTTTGATTGCCAAATATACCCCCAATCTGCGGCAACGTCGTCTGGCTACTGCCATTAGTTGCGTCTCCCTAATTTTCATTCAATTACTAGTCTTTAATCAATTGGGAGCCAGATTGCTAGGATTAGCGATCGCTATGGGATTGATGTTTATTAACACCTTTAATCTGCGTCGTACTAGTATCACGGTTATTCATTTGGGAGTGGCGATCGCCTTAATTGCCAGTTTGTTTGCACCCATTCTTGGGGATAGCTGGAGAGACTGTCAACCCTGGTTATCCCTGGGGAGTCTGATTATACTGCTGTTGTATTGGCTCCGTTTAGCTTTATTAAAAATCAGTGATGCTCCTAAATTCGGCTATATTTCTCAACGCAGCGCCTTTGGTATTTTAGGGGTAGGTAGAGAAACGCAAAACTTTAAGTTAATTAGTAAGTATCTCCAGGGGGCAGATTATTGGGCGATCGCTTTAATTACCCTTGAGTTGCTTGTGATCAGCGGCGTGTATTTCTGGCTACCGAGACTGGAACTGGATCGCCATTATGGGCATTATCTGGTCGCTACTAGTTTACTCAGCGTGGGAATCTTTTGGCGCTATAGACAACATCCTAATAACTTAGTTTTATACACCTTAACTTGGCTAGGGGCTATTCTCGCGGGGGAATTTGTGAGGTTGTTTACTAGTAGTAGCTTAGTTTTGGCTACTAGCAATCTGCTCTTAGGATTAATTGCTTTAGTGATAGTCGTCTTGTTGGCGCAATCCAATACACCCTGGGCAAGGTTGAATTTGTCCTATATTCCTTTAGTTTACGCCGTCTTGAGCATCTTCTGGCGATTATTCTCTTTCAATGCCTACACAGGATTAATAACTCTAGGGGCAGCATTGATCTTCCTAAATACCCAGCAGCAACCAGAGCAAATTAATCGTCTGGTGAAATATCTTGGCTTTGCAGGCATCTCTGGGGGGATTTATGAATTAGTAATTTACCAAATGCAGTCCATCCCTGGAGGTATTGCTTCTGGTTTTACGATTTTAAGTTTAGCAACTATGGCGATCGCTTTTAGTTATCGTCTGCTTTTCTGGTGGTATCAAAGACGAGAAATTACAACTCTATTTAATCTCAGTTTATCCCAGGGAATGATCATCCCGCATCTACATTGGGGCCTCAGTAGCATTCTGCAAATTTTTGCGGGAATAATTATCCTGGCAACGAGTATACCGCCCTCGAATGTGTTAATAGCTATTAGCATTGCCACTAGCTTGTGTTTAGGAGCTTATGCCGTATTTCAGGGTAGAAATATCAATCCTGTTGCCAAGATACAACAAAACGACTGGTGGGTATATGTCGGCTTAGGGGAAATTGCTGGCACTTTAGTTTACAGCCGTCTAATAATCGGCAAATTTGGTCTTTTAGACTCTTGGTATTTGAATGGATATATGGTTTTTACCTGCGCCATCGCCTGGTTAATGTATCAAATACCTTGGCAAAACTTTGGTTGGCGAGGAACGCCCTGGCGATACACCGCCTTGATGCTTCCTGCCCTGATGGTGCTATCTACCGTAGCAGACATTTCTAATTTCAGCTTAGTCGTCACGGCTTTATTTTATCTTGGCATTGCTTACCTCCAAAGAAATATCCGTTGGAGTTACATCAGCTTGGGGTTGATCAACTGGCTAGCTATCAGACTAATCGGGCAAGATCATACCCCCCCCATGCTCGTGGCAGGAATTATCAGTCTTTCCATGCTCTACATTGCTCAGTTTGATTCAAATCTGCAACGCCATCGGCATCTGCGTCATTATCTCCGTTTATTAGGCAGCAGTATTTTTTGTGTTACTGCCTTATTTGAGCAGCCAGGAATTATCCCTGGAGCGATCGCCTTTTGCTTTATATTCATCGGCTTAGGTTTGAAAATTAGAGCTTTTCTGTTTACTGGCACAATTACCTTAATTGTCACTGTCCTACACCAGCTAATTATCCTGCTGTTTACCTACTCTTTCTTGAAATGGGTAGTGGGTTTACTAACAGGAATTAGTTCCATTGCGATCGCAGCTGGATTTGAAAATAAACGCGATCGCGTTGCTGATCGACTCAAAAATTATCGCGATCGCCTACAGAGTTGGCAATAAAGCAACAAAAAGGTGTTGCTGAAGAATAAATGCTATTCTAGAAAGCTCGTAATTTTATATTCATGGGTGGGAATTATATAGGTATGAATCCTAGGAGAATTTGGCTATGAAGTTTCGTCAATTATGGCATGCAGATTTCATGCGAGCTTATACCTATATAGAAGGCAACAAATTAAAGAGAATTATCAACACGATGCGAGGCCCTGGAGTACAAGCAGTTGCTGTATATCGTTTTGGGTGTTGGTCAAAGTCGCAAAACAAATTTATTAAGATCATCACTGAACCCCTCTACTACTTTTCTAGGGGACTGATTATGGTTATGTGGGGAATTGAACTCTATCGCGAAACAGAAATCGGAGCGGGTTTCTACGTAACACACTTCGGCGGTATTATTGTTTCTCCCTTGGCAAAACTTGGAAGCAATGTCACCCTCTCCCAAGGTGTCACCATCGGCGTATCTGGACAGGGTGAGAAAAAAGGTGTGCCGATTATTGGTAACAATGTATACATTGCTACTGGAGCAAAGTTGTTTGGGAAAATAGTGATCGGGAACAACGTCAAAATTGGCCCAAATGCCGTAGTCCACAAGAGTATCCCAGATAATGCTGTAGTGGTTTCTAGTCCTGGATTTAAAATTTTATTCTATCAAGATGATATTGCTAAAACCGAAGAATTAGATCTTAACGAAAAGACTGTCGTAGCAGAATAAACTCCGTTGTCAATTAGTTAGTTCGTAGTTTTTAGTTTCTAGCCTCATAATCTAAGTCATCGTGGTCTACCCATGTGAAAACGGCGGGAAGGTACAATTTTGTAAAAAGGCGATCGCCAGTTCCCTATCTTTGAGTTAAATCCCAGAAAATGAAAGAATTAGGCGATCGCGATATCTTTTTATCTACTCTATCCCTTAAGAAAGATCGTCCCTTGCTTGTGCCGCACTATTTTTAAGGTCGCGAACATTTTCCTTGGTGCTTTGGGAAACATTTTCTCCCAAGTCTTTAAAAGCTTCTTTGCTATCTCTAGTAATATTAGAGATTCGCTCATTTAATGGAACATCTCCACGGGCTTCTTCCAAAAATTCTCCATTGGTTTTCGGTCTTTGGGAGTCTTGGTCGTGTTGACGTATACGTTCAATTAGTTCTTTTCCCGAAGGCTGTTGCGTTGGCGTACTTTGCACGGAATTAACATCAGTGGCGATCAAGAGCCAACTAGCTAAGAAGACAGTAGCTAGAGGCTGTACTCGAATACCTTGGAAAAAAGAGCTAATTTTAGAGATCACTTTCCTCACGGGGAGAGCAATACCATTAGGAATTAAGTTGTAGATCATAAACAATCAGATACTCCATAGTTATTTATCTTTTTAGTTGATTGGGTCAAATTATTGATGTTGTATCAGGAGTCCCCTCAATTTCATCTTTTTCTGGAACTCGCTGCTGAACGGTAGTTAAATTACTAAGTTGGTCGAGATTAACCCCAATTTCTTGACCTGTCAGGACGAGATTCTGTTGAAATAATTGAACATTCTCACCATAACCACATTGTTGACAGGTTGCTGCCAAACCTTGCTCGACATTAGCCTTAGCGCAAGAAATCAGTTCTATGCCTTGCAAAGGTGTAGATGATGTCATGTTTGTATTCTCCAGTTATGGGGCAAGTAGCGATCGCATTCATTTTTGGACTTAATTACTCAATCAAATTAACTTTTAGAGCATTCGTCCTTCCGTGGCTCCCGAAACTTCTTTCCAGGCTTCTAGTCCACCTTCTAACTCTGATACTTTAGTAAAGTTGGCTGCACGCAATTCGCCAGCAGCATCAGCAGTTTGTTCTCGATTATCACCATAAACATAGATATCGCGATCAAGCTCAAGACTTTCACTAGCTTTTTCTGGTAATTCTGCTAGGGGAATAGATTCAGCTCCAGTGATATGTTCTTGGTTAAAAACATCGCGATCGCGTACATCGATTATGGTCAGAGCTGGTTCACCCCATTGCAGACGTTCTTTGAGCGCTTGAGCAGTGGAGACAGGCATTTGTTGAGAGTTTGAACCAGGAATGAATCCAGTTACTTTGTCTTTGATTTTCAGAATATTTTTTTCAGCGTTTGACATAAGATTTAGTTTTCCATAGCGTTAAATACCATTTAGACAAAATAGTTTAATTTTGTTTTCTTTCTTTAGAAAGATATTGCTTTATCCCCCGTAAGGAATAAGAAGTTTGGAAAATCAAAAACTAAAAAATATTAATTGATAGAGCAAAAAATCTAACTAAAGATTCATGATTTAGGAAAAAAAAATATTTAGGATTTGCATGAAGTAAGTCCTATAAACCCAAGAAAATCTTAAATGAAAAATACCGAAAAAATAGCAGCACAACCTCAGGACAGAAAACCAGGTCTCGAATCAGAAATGCAGCCAAAACCTCAGTATGATCGTGATGATTACTGGGCCAACCGCAAATTACAAGATAAAGTCGCTTTAATTACAGGGGGGGATAGTGGTATCGGTCGTTCTGTTGCAGTTTTGTATGCCAAAGAAGGTGCCAACGTAGCGATCGCTTATTTAGACGAACACCAAGATGCTGAAGAAACTAAGCTTCTAGTAGAAGAACGGGGTGGAAAATGCTTGCTTATTGCTGGGGATATTGCCAGTGAAAAGTTTTGCCAAGAAGCCATACAAAAGACGATTGATGAATTTGGCAAATTAGATATTCTGATTAATAATGCTGCTATTCAGTATGCAGAAAATAGTCAAACCCTTGAAGACATTGATTCTGCCAGATTAGGAAGAGTTTTTGGCACTAACATTTTCTCAATGTTTTACTTAACTAAGGCTGCCTTACCTTATCTACGGGAAGGTAGTTCAATCATTAACACTACTTCGATTAATGCTTATAAAGGCAATGAGTATTTACTAAGCTATACGACAACCAAAGGAGCTATTCTTGCTTTCACCCGTTCTCTCGCTCAATCTCTATTGAAAAAGGGTATTCGAGTTAATGCTGTAGCACCAGGCCCAATTTGGACTCCCCTGATCGTTGACACTATGGACTCAGAGAAACTTGCCAATTTTGGCAAACAAGTACCCATGCAAAGAGCAGGTCAACCAGTAGAAGTAGCTACCTCCTACGTATTCTTGGCTTCAGATGATGCCTCTTACTTTTCTGGTCAAGTTTTACACCCGAATGGCGGTGTAATTGTCAATGCTTAATTAAATTAAATTTAGTTTATGTCTATGGCAATTTGTAACCAGTCACTCGTACTATCAGTTCTCCCTGATTGGGGTTTTGATTCAAAATAAATGCTCCTGAATTAGTTTCGCCGTCAGATAAAAAGTCAATTTGCTGCGAACCGATATTCTCAATTTTGCCATTCAGGTTAAGTTCAGCGATCACTTCCACAGATTCAACAGTTTCGCCACCAGTATTGGCAACAGTAAAAGGAATATAAAATTGTTTTCCAGCCTGACGCACTTGGGCATCAGTTGTCACAGATAGTACGGGAGGCTGGTCTTTTTTGGTTACCCATTGATAAACTACCAGTCCCACAAGCAAACTCAGAAACAGCAAAGAAATGCCAAAGCTGACATTTTCAGCCAAGGAACGTTCAGATTGTTTTTCTTGATCGTCAGCAACATCATTCATAAACTTTAAACTTTAAATTTGAACTTAAACTTCAACTTTCTAAACAGCTATCCGCCCTGCCGCACCGCCAATAGTAGCGGGTAATCCCAAAATCACCGTGTAACTTAACCAAAGACTCCAGGGATCTTCCCCAGAAAGCTGATGAAAAAACCACAGCATTAAAACCGATGCCAAAAGAGAAATCAGATAAGAAAAAACCGTCTCCCCCGAAGGACGCTGAAAAAGTCCCTGTTGCTGATAACGCTTTTTTTGGTTAGTAAACCCTGCGGCGAAAACAATTGTGTATGAAACGATTAAGGAAGTCGCCATAATTGCCAGTGTCCAAGGTGGCGAAGCAGCAGCAGCCAGCATCGGAACTTCATCGGTGGGAGCGATCGCAAAAGCAATAAAAATGGCACCAATCGCAGTGGCGCTAAAGTCTGCAAGGGTATACTTCCAAGCAGTTTGGGTTACTGTTCTGCGTTTTTGTTGAACAGGCTGGGCTGGAGAAGGTTTTGCGGTGGTGGATAATTGCCGTTCACCGCTCAGAATTGATTTTGAGAATGCTACCCCTAAAGAAAAAGGAACACCTTCAAAAATAATTTTCCCCAATCCCTCATTTAAAGAAGTTTCTTTGGTAATCTGCTGCAACAAAACTAACATTAATGCGGCACAGACAGTTCCAATTGCCATAGCTTCAATGCTTTCTGCCACAGCTTCAACTATTCTATGGCTACTGTTTCTACGAAATCCTTGCACCCGAATCAAGAAAAAAATGATGATATAAGTAGTACTCAAAATATAGATCAGCACTGAAGGCTGGACTTCAGAACCAATGAACCAGACTTCCATAGTGTAAAGCAGGGGAATTCCAAATAAAAATCCTCCTGAAATACCATTAACTAAATCCCCAAATTCTTTTGACCAGGCTGGGGCAATTTTAAGTTGACGAACACGTTTTGCAGGCACAATTTAACCCTAAAATACTGATTTTATTCTTATTTGTGAAAATTTGTGAAAACATTTTTTAGAACCAAAATACTTATAATTTATATTTTCGTGTTTAGCCTCCCACTAAAGACAGACATTCCCTTTTTATTGAACTGATAACATCGATCAATATCTATCCTGAGCAACAAGTTTTTCGATTAATAACAAGTTAGCTTGTAAATAACAAAACTATTTAATTCTCGGTTAAAGGAAGAATACCTTAAAAAACCAGATTTATTTACTAGGAGAAACTACTGGTGTTTTATCACAGAAAAGAATTAATCGAAAAGTCGGTCAATATAGACGAACCTAATCCTCGCTTCGCTCAACTGTTACTAGAACAATTTGGCGGTGCTACTGGAGAACTCTCCGCTGCATTACAATACTGGGTACAATCTTTTCACACCGAGCATTCTGGCATCAGAGATATGCTGCAAGATATTGCCACAGAAGAGTTTAGCCACTTAGAAATGGTGGGCAGATTAATTGAGGTGCATACTAAAAACGTCGATCAAACCGACGCATTTCAAAGCACATTATTTGCCGTCAGAGGTCAAGGACCCCATTTTTTAGATTCACAAGGATCCGCCTGGACTGCAAACTATATCAATGAAGGTGGTGATGTGGTGCGGGATTTGCGGGCTAATATTGCTGCTGAAGCTGGGGCGCGTCAGACTTACGAAGCTTTGATTAAACTTGCCCCAGATCCAGAAACCAAAGAGATTTTAGTAAGCTTGCTGACTCGCGAAATTTCTCACACCAATATGTTCATGAAGGCACTAGATTCTATGGGTAAGTTAGACGATCCTTTCTTTGGTAATGTTCAACCCGATGAAACTGTGGATATTTATTACAACTTATCGACTAATGGGAAAGATGAACGAGGTCCTTGGAACTCAGATGAAAACTTTCGCTATATTGCCGATCCAATCAAAGAAAAGACCCAATCTTAAACAGGTCACATAAGTAGGTCATAGAGTAAAAAAGCGATATCGTCATTGGCAGAGTTTTGGTTTTTAATTAAATTTCTGCCTCTAGCGATTTTTGTTGCTAATAATCGGCTTAGTTAAGCCGTTATTTGTTTAAACTACATACTATTTAACTCTAGCAAAATACAGTTAAACTTTCTCCCCGTCTCTCTTTCTCCCCATCCCCTCGTCAGCCAAAATAAGCAAATTAAATGCGTGACAGCCTAGACTTGATCAAGTACCCCCTTAATCCAAAGTTCTTGGACTAAAACCTGAAGAATAATAGTTAAAGGTAAAGCTAATAGTAAGCCAAAAAAACCAAAGAAAATTGTAAAAACTAGTTGAGATACTAAAGTGGCAGCAGGTAATAAAGAAACCTGTTTTTGCATTACTAGTGGCGTTAAAATATTAGTCTCGACCTGTTGTATTAAAAGATAAAGAATTAGAACTGCGATCGCTTTCCAGGGCGCATCTAGGAGGGCGATCGCCATTGGCGGAATTACACTAAAGATGGGTCCTACGTTAGGAATAAAATTTAACAAACCTGCTAGTAATGCATTTGCCAAAATCAAAGGTACTCCTAAAATAAATAGTCCAATTCCACTAAGCATAGAAATTACGCTCATACTAAAAAGAAGACCAATCGACCAGGCGGTGAGTTTTTGTTCACAATGAGTAAGTATGTCATCCACTTGCCTACGGAAAGAGGCAGGAAACAATCGTATTAAGACCTCTCGATATTGAAATGGACTTGCCAGTAACATGATAGTCAATACCAAAATTACCAGTACACTTACAATCGTACTAACGGTGTTGGAAAATAAAGTAAAGAAGTTACTAAATATTTGATTTTTTAAAGGTTGAGAAATCTGTAATAACCTTGTGATTGAATCGCGGAGATTTTCAAAAACAGGATTAGAAATAGAAAGCTTTTCTTGCCGTTGGAAAAACCAACTATTTAATTGTTCTATTCCCAAAGGTACTTTTTCTACTAATTGTTGAGATTGAGTTGCCAGAGGAGGTACAATTGCAATTATGAAGAAGGCTAGTATTCCTAAAACACTAATAATAGTAATAAGAACTGCAACGCTTCGTTTAACGCCAGATTTCTGTAATCTTTGAACTGCTCGATTGAAAACAGTGGCTAGGATCGTTGCCGTAAAAACCAGCAAGAGAACTTGCCTAATTCGCCATAAGATATAAATCGCCAAAGCAAAAGCAGCTAAACTAATCCATTGATTTAATTTCAAGGCTTTAAATCTCCTGCGATTTTAGCACTTACAACTTGGCTGGTTTTTCAAGTTGCTTGATAAGATTTTAATTAGAAAAAAGATAAGTTCGGAGTTTACCTCCGAACTAAAAAGCGCGTTGTGGTATCTGGTAAATACCAAGGGTAACTAAATACAGTTTGAAGCTAAAAGTATTTATATTTCTCTATCGCAAGAAAGATTTTAATTAATATTTATACTAAGTGTGTAGTAACAGCTATAGCAATCCTAAATGATTCATGAAAAAGAACCGTAGAGTGAAAGTTTGGGAAAATCAAAAATTTGGTGTTCAGTAGCTAATTCAAATAGTCTTTTAGCGATCGCGAATGAAGAACAAAGAGAATAAAATTCTCGTACAAAACGTTTTGCAGACAACCAAAGGTCTTCAATAGGATTTTGTTCTGGGGCGTTGGGAGCAAAACGGATACAAGTAATTTTCCACTGTTGAGATTCAAGTCCTTGATTGACTGAAGTGAGATAACTTTTTACTTCTTGGGAACGATG
>Ga0114940_10000347_pt1 | contig 23617 bp, 37 predicted proteins | sample ColdCreekSource_FD_87195 | JGI IMG/M metagenome (GOLD analysis project Ga0114940, IMG submission 87195) | Groundwater microbial communities from Cold Creek, Nevada to study Microbial Dark Matter (Phase II) - Cold Creek Source | ecosystem: Environmental > Aquatic > Deep subsurface > Groundwater ... | reverse complement strand
AGTTATCTTGGCCACCAGCAAGAAGGATTAGATGGCTCGGCGCTTATGGAGGAACGTAGAAGTGGCTTTGAAGGAATTGAAGATATAGTCGGTAAGCTTACTGCCGCTGCGGCTTGGGCGGAAAATTTGGCAACCAATTTTAGTGGCGACTCAACAGAGGCCGCACAGAAAGCTGCAAATGTTAACGCCAGCAAGGATAAGCTCGAAGAGCTTTTAGGCCGCGTAGGACATGAGGTTGATGGTACGGAAAATGACAATGCTACTAGTGCCCATGGCAACTACAACAATGCCTTTGAAACCTCTAAGGAAGCTGCTGAGAATATGGCAACCGCTTCAGATAAAGTGAAAAGTCTGGCAGAAGAAACCGCTACTGCTGCCGTAGAAATACGTCTGGCAATTGGCCGCATAGCAGCGCTTGAAGCAACTCTTGATAAAGCTAAGGAAGCGTTTGAAAACGTAAGCTTGCGAAGCGAAGAAACCGGTACCTCATTGGACGGTGGCATGTCAGACCTTCAGGAGTATGCGAAAACTTTTTAATACGTAAGGATAGCTTCGACATCAATTATGAACTACTTGATTGAAAATTCCCGAAACAATGGTCATAGCGCCATCTTTGAAGTTAAACAGACAGGCGATGACAAAAGTACGTCGGTCGGCGTCACAGTCCAGGTAGACGACCTTGGCATGCGGAGTGGATTACCAGACTCTTCGATACATTTGGAGCTATGGTATGACGGCGTCAATATCACACGTACGCCTGAACTTGACAAGCAACAGGCATTGATCTTAGGCACCGCTGCGCTACAACTAGGCGCTACGCTACAGCAGCAATCTCCTCAAACACCAGAAGAACAATAACGGCATACCACTAACAGTTTAATTGGAACGGAGATGTGCAACATTTGCACATTAGGAACTACATATGGCAACGGATTTTGGGCTACAAGTTGAGTTATTAGGCCTGTCAATGGGAGACCAAAGCGCGTACTTAAGCGAAGCTCACGGGAGGCTTGAAGAGCTACCTAACGCTTCGGCTACCCGTAATGACAGTGTTGATTTGATCAAACTTATGATTAATCGTCTTGGCGGATTAGTCGATGGAGTAATTACCGGCGCTACCGGGGACCAACAATTCATTCAGTCGAATAGCGGCGCGCTTAAAGATATTGAGACGGAGTATGTCGGTACCCGTGGTGAGGTAGAGGCGCGCTTGGATGGTACAAAAAATGATACTGCTAAAGAAGGACTTAATTTTACACTAGCTACCGGCACGCATATTGCGGACAGCATCGCCGCATTAGGTGAAGCCGACCAAGAAGCGACAGAAACCATTACTGCCCTCAAGGGCCTACGAAGAGCTATCGACAGCTTAAGCCAATCGGCCGAAATCGCCCAGGAAAACATTACAAACATGGGCGTGTCCGGCGCTAAAGCAGAAGAGGCAGTACGCTTAGCAGCCGGCAAGTCGGAAGGCGCCCATAACAAACTGCTCGAATACAGCAAATCACGATAAGAAGGATGAGGGAACGTGCGATTATGGCAACCGAATTTGGGGAGCAGGTATCACTAACGGGGCAGACGTTCAGGGATCAGTCACGTGCCTACGGCATGGCTAGCCATAAGCTAGAAGAGTCAGCTAACAGTACGCCAGACCTGGAACTGATTTTCGAGGATGTCTCGCGGCTTCTTGGGAGAATCTCAGGCCTGTTGTCTATCGCCTCAAGAACGGTAAGCTTGAACGACACCGCCTACCAAGAGTCGGTTGGTATCGTTGATCAGTATGGAATTGAGATACGAGATTCTTCACGGACTGCGCGTCGGCAGCTGGGTGGTACAGAAAATGAAAAAGCTATTGAAGCTTTAGGGGCAATAAATGCCGCCATATCTAGTGATGAAAATGCCAAGGAGAACGTCAGGATAACTGCCGCTACGAGCGAGACAACAAAACTTGCAATGAACAATTTAACACAGGCAGTCGAGCTTGTAAAAAGCCAGGTCCCCCATGTGCAGGGAACAGTTGTAGGTCTTAGCAGAATCGCCATGGTTGCCAAAGAAAGTGTTGATGAAGTAGTGGAGTCAACATCACTTGCTGGCGATAACCTTGTAGAGTATGGCAATAGCCGATAATATGCCGACTATGACCATTTGGCAAGCATCCCGCTATATGATAAGATAATCACAACGTGATGTGGCATATTGTGTATTTATTACCTCTAAACATTGCACGGAAAGTGACCACAAATCTCGGTACATACGACATTTATAACTAGTAATTTGATATATTAAGGACGAAGCAAGGCATGGCAGACAAAACAACCCCAATGAAAGACATCCGTAACCTCGGTATTATCGCGCATATTGATGCCGGTAAGACTACTACAACCGAAGGTATCTTGTACCGTACTGGTCTGAACCACAAGATTGGCGCTGTCCACGATGGCGAGACTACTACCGACTGGATGGCTCAAGAGCGCGAACGCGGTATTACTATTGTTGCCGCTTCGGTCACTTGTTTCTGGAAAGGCAATCAGATCAACATTATCGATACTCCTGGACACATCGACTTTACCGTCGAAGTCGAGCGTTCGCTTCGTGTACTTGACGGCGCCTGTGTCGTCTTTGATGGCAAGATGGGCGTTGAGTCACAGTCCGAGACTGTTTGGCGCCAGGCAGACAAATACAACGTGCCTCGTATTTGTTTCATCAACAAGATCAACCAGACCGGTGGCGACTTCTACAAGTCACTCGACTCGATCCACAACCGTTTAAGCAAGCGTGCTTTCCCCGTCCATTTACCAATCGGCTTTGAACAGGCAATCAATGGTATTATCGACCTCGTTGAGATGAAGGCTTACACCTATAAAGACTTTACCGACAAAGAGCTTATCGAAGGCGAAATCCCAGCCGACATGATGGACCAGGTCAAGAAGTATCGTTCGTTGCTTATTGAGAACGCTGTTTCCGAAGACGAAGCGATGCTTGAGAAGTTCTTTGAAGTTGGCGAAGATGGTTTGACTACCGCAGAGATCAAGCATGCTATTCGCACCGCTGTCCTTTCAGGTAAGTTCTACGCTGTTACCGGTGGTGATGGCCGCGGTGTCATCGTCGAAAAAGTCTTGGACATGGTTAACGATTACCTGCCGAGCCCACTAGACGCTGGTTCTGTCTGGGGCACTCACCCTAAGACAGGCGACGAAATCGAGCGCAAGCCTGATGAAGCTGAACCATTCTCAGCTTTAGCCTTCAAGATCACTACCGACCCATTTGTCGGTAAGCTTGCATACTTCCGTGTGTACTCAGGCAAGGTTACCGCTGGTTCATACATCCTTAACTCGTCCACCGGCGAGCGAGAGCGTGTTGGTCGTATTGTCCGTCTCCAGGCTGATAAGCGGGCTGACGTAACCGAAGTTGGTGCTGGTGACATCGCAGCAATTGTTGGCCTTAAGGGCACTACCACTGGTAACACCCTAGCCGACCAGACCAACCCTATTATCCTAGAGAGCATTACCTTCCCAGAGCCACCAGTCTCAATTGCTATCGAGCCTAAGACCAAGGCTGACCAAGAGAAGATGGCGATCGCTTTACAGCGCTTGGCAGAAGAAGACCCTACCTTCCGCGTACGGGTTGACGATGAAACTGGCCAGACGATTATCTCTGGCATGGGCGAGCTCCACCTAGAAATCCTTGTTGACCGGATGAAGCGCGAATTCAATGTCGAAGCTAATATCGGCCAACCACAGGTCGCCTACCGCGAGACTATCCGTAAGGATGGTGTCGAGGCCCAAGGTAAGTTCGCTAAGCAAACCGGTGGCCGTGGCCAATACGGTGACGTATGGGTTCGTTTATCTCAGAACGAAAAGGGTGCCGGATTCGAGTTCATTAACTCGATCAAGGGTGGCACCGTCCCTAGTGAATACATCAAGCCTGTAGAACAGGGCATCAAAGAAGCCATGAGCAATGGCGTTATCGCCGGATACCCGGTCGTCGACGTCAAAGCCGAGCTCTACGATGGGTCTTACCACGAAGTTGACTCCAACGAAATGGCCTTTAAGATCGCTGGCTCTATGGCATTCCAAGAAGGTGTTCGCCGCGCTGACCCAACCTTGCTTGAGCCGGTCATGAAAGTCGTCGTCGTAACCCCAGAAGAGTTCATGGGTGACGTCATTGGCGACCTCAACTCCAAGCGTGGTCGTATAGAAAGCATGGAAGACTTGAGCGCTGGTATCAAAGAAATCACTTCTTTCGTACCATTGGGCGAAATGTTTGGTTACACCACCACCTTGCGTAGCAATACCCAAGGCCGTGCTAGCTCGAGCATGGAGCTTGACCACTACGCTGACGTGCCATCGCACGTCGCTACGGCAATCATTGCCAAGAATGCTAAGTAAACACACTAAGCCTGGTTACAATATATTGGCAGAAATCATACAACTCGGACCAACGCTCTACATAGAACCGGCACACCCCGAAGATGTGCCGGCAATAGTGGCTGTTCATCAAGAATCGCTTGCAACAAGCGGCGCGTATGACGAACCTCAATTCGGCGTGACCAAAGAAGCTCTCCGGACATTTGTTGATGGTGAGTTCGCCCAGCGCAAACAAGAATATTGGCGAGCAGCCATCGCCGGAGGGACCGGTGTGTTTGTCGCCCGTCATAGCATCGACAATTGCAGTTCAGTTATCGGCTTCGGCGCAGGACAGGACTTGCAGCCGGGAGTGTCGAAGCTGTCCGCCCTCTATGTACATCCGGACTATCAGCAAAAAGGTGTCGGTACTGCCCTACTCCAGAAAGTACTTGTCAGTTTGAAAGAGCCAATAGTCAGATTGGATGTTGCACGATGGACCGGAGCAGTCTTATTTTTTACTGCTCAAGGTTTTACAGCGACGAACAAGCCAATATCTACTCCGGACCCCCCGAAAGCGTATGGCATCATGCTGGAACTAATCGAGATGGAAATGATGCGACATGGCTAACGGGCGACGACTCCCCTCAGTACAGCCATGCCAGGACGAGCGCCGTGACGTACGACGTCTTGGGTTACAACCAGATTATTTTTAATGGCCACTTGGGCGAGGTCGGCTGCGACTCGGCGTTCGCGGTCGGCCATACGCCTAGCATATTCGTCGGACTCTTTATAGCCACGTAGGTTCATAAAGTACTCATGATGGTCGGGATTGGTATTCCTCCCGGTCAAGACAGCAACAAAGTTACGAGAGTCAGCACCGGGGTTATCGGCGACCCATTTAGTAACCGCAGCTACAGCAACTACAGCATTTGGCTCATACATTGTGTCACTAAGGGTACTTAGTAGCCGGGTGCCGTCGGCTACATTGGATTCGCTAACATACCGCGTACCGGCCACAAACCGTCGATCCTCCAGGAAAGGTGCCGTATTGTTGCCCGGCACTGCTACCCGTAGTCCGTCGAATATAGGGTTCATCTCACCGCCAGGCAAACGTTGTGGACGTACTGCAAAGACTGATACATTCTGTAATAGGCCATCGTTCACCTTGTGGGAATAAAGTCCACTGGCAACTCCTGTCACACCACTACCGCCACCGACCGCGACCGTAACATCCGTCGGATTCTTAAGATCCAGGCTACCGTCTGCTGATAACTTACGCAAGGTACTGGCAATATCTGCCCCCATGCATCGTAAGCCAGCAAGGCCCCAAAGGTTATTGTAAGGATGAATGAGCGCAGCAGTATGTTGACGGGCACTCACATAAGCCTCTGCCATATCCATGGCTTCTGCCACATCATAGCTATCTGATATGACGTCCATGCCGGCATCTTCCATGCCCGACCGCTTAATGTGGGTCAGATCACGTGGGCTAAAAGCGATACTCCGTTTGCCGACCCGCATTGCAGCCTGGCCGAGTGCTTTGCCAGCATTGCCAGCAGTAGCAATGACAACTTCTTTGATCTCTTCTGGCAATACTATCAGGTTGGCAACGCCGCTTAGGTACTTAAAGGCACCACCTGGTAAGAGGGTAGTGTCGATGAGTGTCATAGTATTGCCATTAGCCAGTTGGGCGACTTGAACCTCGGGCGGGGTAATATCGAAGCCTGCTAAGCCGCCATGCTCATCTTCTAGTATGCGCTGCCTAGCCGTCAGCTCCTGATGGATCATCATTGCCGGCGTTTCCGGCCTATTTATTCCAAAATATCTCTCAACCATCTCTGTATCTTCCTATGTAATTTTTTTAATTTAATAAAAAAATCCCCGGTTTCCCGGGGAGTGTAGTGGTTTGCTCTGATTACTTATCGTTTATTGCGCACTACAACGTATTCCCGGGCGGGAATCAAAATAATGCTAATAATTATATTGCGCAGATTTGCTAACATAGCTTTTATTGTGAACCCTTTTCCGTAAAAGTAAAGCACTATCGTATTGTCAATGCGTTTGTATAGAAGCGAAACTATTGGATATATTGATCAACCTCACGTAAGACCCTTTACAAACTACCTAATATTACCTATACTACCGCGAGTAACTCGTGCGAGTTCTACTATGTCTATGTTATGAGTTTCGTACTTTTGTACACTGCCTGCTGGCTGTCGTTATCCCTAGCGTTCTAAGAATGTTAGTGTATTACGGCTAAGACTGCCAGGCGGCCTACTACTAGGCAATGTATGAGAGTAGGAATCCAGTAGACGTATTATTCAGCAATAAATTAAAGAAGAAGGAGTCATCCACAAATGGCAGATCTTTTTGACCGAACCAAGCCGCACGTAAACGTTGGTACTATGGGCCACGTTGACCACGGTAAGACAACACTAACCGCAGCTATTACTTCAACACTAGCAAAGCGCATGCCAACGGCCGTTAACAAGCCTGTAGCTTACGACCAGATCGACAACGCTCCAGAAGAGCGTGCTCGTGGTATCACCATCGCTACCTCTCACCAGGAATACGAGAGTGAAAAGCGCCACTACGCCCACGTCGACATGCCAGGTCACGCCGACTACGTCAAGAACATGATTACCGGTGCTGCACAGATCGACGGCGCAATCCTCGTCGTATCTGCAGCTGATGGCCCTATGCCTCAGACCCGTGAGCACGTCCTATTGGCCCGCCAGGTTGGTGTTCCAAAGATCTTGGTCTTCATGAACAAGATGGACCTTGCCGACATCGACCTTGTCGAACTAGTCGAAGAAGAAATCCGTGAACTATTGGAAAAGAACGGTTTCGACCGCGACTGCCCAATCATCAAGGGTTCTGCAACCAAAGCTCTCGAAGGCGACACTGCTAACGAAGATGCTATCATGGAACTTATCGCAGCTATGGACGACTACGTTCCACAGCCAACTCGCGATCTTGAAAAGCCATTCTTGATGCCTATCGAAGATGTCTTCTCGATCAAGGGTCGTGGTACCGTCGCAACTGGCCGTATCGAAACTGGTGTTGTTAAGATCAACGATCCAGTTGAAATCGTTGGTGTCCGCGATACTAAGCAATCAGTTGTAACTGGTATCGAAGCCTTCAAGAAGCAGCTTGACCAAGGTCAGGCCGGCGACAACGCCGGTGTACTATTGCGCGGTATTGAGCGTGATGACATCGAGCGTGGTCAAGTCTTGGCTAAGCCAGGCAGTGTTACTCCTCACACCGAGTTCGACGCTGAAGTCTACATCCTTTCTAAGGAAGAAGGCGGCCGTCACACTCCATTTTTCAAGGGTTACAAGCCTCAGTTCTACTTCCGTACAACTGATGTGACCGGCGAAGTCGAGCTACCAGCTGACAAAGAAATGGTTATGCCAGGCGACACTATTACCTTCAAGGTTAAGTTGCTCGCTCCTATCGCCATGGACCAGGGTCTACGCTTCGCTATCCGCGAAGGTGGCCGTACAGTCGGTGCTGGTGTAGTTACCAAGATCAACAAGTAACTGGTACTTGTTTGAGCAAAGTAGCACCTCTTGAAAAAGGGGTGCTACTTTTATATGCTTAAATGTATAAGCTTAAAGGAGCTAGTCCATGTGTAGCCCTAATGGTTGCGTAGAAGTCTTTAGAGACGACGAGCAAGATGCGTACTATCTATTTGACACTAAAGATCGCACGTTAGACCCCTTAGTCGTCTACGATCCTGATGAGTATGGCAGGCGCTACGACTTAGTACTTGATAGTGGCGGTGACTCAAGTCTGATGTTTGATAGTCCCGAGCAATATAGAACCCTTTCGTCAGAAGAACTACAAGCCTTTGGAGCATACATCTGTGCCGGCGTCATGCCGAGAGAGTTTCCAAGGAATTATCAATCAATGGTTGCTTTTTCTGATCAAAGACTACTTCTTCCTCATGATCGAAGTTTTGGAGATCAAGTACAAACGCAGCTACTTGCCGCTTGAATATACGTGTCTAATCTGGTATAGTCACTCTTAATATCATTTAATTGTACTGAGAACTTGACGGTAGCCACTCTCGCTCAAGATTACAGTACCGTACGATACGTACGAGAGAGATACATCATGGCAGACGCCGTAAAGAAGACTGATGTTAAGCAGCGGATCCGTATCCGTCTAAAAGCTTACGACCACAAAGTAATCGACCAAGCTGCAAAGCAGATCGTCGACACTGCATTACGTACTGGCGCTAACTTGGCTGGACCAATCCCATTGCCAACCCGCCGGAGCACTTTTACTGTTGTAAAGAGCCCTCACGTTTACAAGAAGGGCCGTGAACAGTTCGAAATGCGCGTACACAAGCGTTTGATTGATGTCTTTGAGCCTACGCCAAAGACTATCGACTCACTGATGAACCTCAGTTTGCCTGCAGGCTGTGACGTCGAAATCAAAATGTAGCCCTGTATCACCCCCACCTTGGGGGTGATTTTATAACCACCAACCAAGAAATATCCAAAAAGAAGAAGAGGGTAATAAAGTATGATGTTAACAAAAGACCAAATGATCACCGCCGGACTCATCGTAGTAGCAGTCGTAGTACTTGTAGCCGTTGCAATATTCGCCCCAGAAGAAGTTGCCGCACCAGCCGCCGCCAATCCTACAGGCATGTAATCTAGCATGCATACCGCACCCTTGTTAGATACCTAACATACAGAGGCGTCTATCTCCGCTAAGATTGATGCGTACCTACTTAAGTATTTGAAAGTGAGGAAGATGATGACACACCCGACTGATTACTTTATGCACCACAAGCACGCTAAACAGCCTGTTGGCATGGTTGGGGCTGTGACAATAGCCGCGTTAGCCGGTGTTGCCGCTGGAGTATTACTGGCACCCCGTAAAGGTTCTGAGACACGCCAGCAAATCAAAGACCGCATTGAACGGGCAAAACAACGCTCAGAAGAGCGTTTGGCGGAAACCAAGACCAAGGCACAACAAGGTGTCGATAAACTGGCTCACAAGGCTGACGATATTCAGGATGATGTTTCTGATGCAGTGACAGAAGCCCGAAGTCAGGTAGAGGATGCAGCCACCGAGGTAAAGACGCGTACGCGCAAGCCTACCCCACCGGCTATGCCATAACGGCAACAACCGTTCTCAGTACTCTGCGCAATAGTAATTGACGTACTATTTACACCGTATTGACAGGAGTAATACTATCGTGTTACTCTTATGTGGTACTTTTAGCGCAATGTCACTTGGTGTTCTGGACAGGTCCTTCTCTTAACAGGGGCGGAAACCGACAGTCACCAAGAATTTTTATGTAATAGGCCCTTTGCGATCTATTGCTTTATAAATCGGCATTGTCCTAGATAAGAGGTGCGGGTAGAGAGAGTGAAAAGATTATTAACTTATAAAAGGTATGGGAAACTATGAAAGCACTCATTACGCGAAAGGTCGGCATGACGAGCACTATCTCTGAAGATGGTGTTGTTCAGGCTGTAACCTTGCTTTCCGCTAGTCCTTGCGTTATTACGCAGGTCAAGACCGACGAGATCGACGGTTACACCGCTGTTCAGATCGGTGCCGAGGAAGTAAAAGAAAACAAGCTCGGAAAATCAGCTGCAGGCCACCTCAAGGCTGCAGGCATGAACGCGAAGATTATTCGCGAGTTCCGCGTACCAGCAATTACAGAAGATTTGAAAGTCGGCGAGAAGTTCTCAGCCGACGTTTTTGTAGTTGGGGACACTGTCCAAGTTACTGGTACGAGCAAGGGTAAAGGCTGGGCCGGTACTATCAAGCGCCACAACTTCCACCGCGGTCGTAAGACTCACGGTGGTCGCTCATACCGTCGCCCTGGTTCGATCGGTTCTATGTACCCTCAGCACATCTTCAAAGGTAAGAAGATGGCTGGACAGATGGGCCATGAGCGCGTTTCAGTCAACGGTCTTAAGATCGCTTACGTTGACGCCGCACAAAACATCATTGCTGTTACTGGCGCCGTTCCTGGCCCACGTAAGGGTATTGTACTTATTAAGGAGGGTCGATAATCATGGCTACTCCTACTTTTACTAAAACTGGTACTAAAGCTACCACTGCAGCTAAGCTTGACGCTGAAGTCTTTGCAGTCGAAGTCAAGAACCATGAACTGCTGCACCAGGTTTACGATGCTCACTTGGCCAATGGCCGTGAGAATCTAGCAGTTACCAAGACCCGCGGACTAGTCCGTGGTGGTGGTAAGAAGCCCTGGAAGCAGAAGGGTACCGGCCGCGCGCGTTTCGGTTCATCCCGTAACCCTATCTGGCGTAGCGGTGGTATTGTCTTTGGCCCAACTGGCGAAGAAAACTACAGCAAGCATATCAACACTAAGGCCAAGGCTAAGGCTAGCCGCCAGGCGTTGACACTAGCTGCCAAGTCAGAGAAGATCATTGTTATCGAAGACATCGTTAACACCGATGCTAAGACTGCCACATTGGCAGCAACCTTAGCTAAAATCGGCGCCAAGGGTCGTGTCCTAGTTGCTATCGGTGACCGCACAGCCGCTCTAGAGCGAGCTAGTGCTAACCTACGTGACGTCAAGATCGTACAGCCATCATTTATGAATGTCTACGACATCCTAAACGCTGACACCATTGTCTTGACCAAAGATGCACTCGACGGCATTAGTAGCCGCCTAGGAGGTAAGGAATAATGGACAAAACTCTATACCTGACACCTATACTTAGTGAAAAGGCCTACGGCTTAAGCCAGACCCGCAACACCTATGTATTTGCTGTTCCAAAGTCAGCCAACAAGCACACCGTTGCTCGCGCTGTTAGCGCACAGTTTGAAGTAACTGTCGTCAAAGTAAATATCACCAACATCGCTGGCAAGCCAAAGCGCACCGTTCGTAAGAATGGCCGTGCTGCTGATGGTCACCAGAGTGACACTCACAAAGCGTATGTCACGCTCAAAGAAGGTGACAGCATGCCAATCTTCGCAGCCCTAGAAGAAAACGCTGCAAAGGCTGAGCAAGCAGCTAAGAAAGACGCTGGGAAGGATAAATAACCATGGCTTTAAAACAATATCGCCCAACTACCCCAGGCCGTCGTGGCATGTCAAGCCAAGACTTGACGATGATCACCACCAAGAAGCCATTGCGCTCTCTATTGGTCAAGAAAGACCGTACTAACGGTCGTAACAACCAAGGACGGATCACTACTCGTCACCGTGGTGGTGGAGCCCGTAAGTTCTACCGTTTGGTTAACTTTAAGTTAGCTAGCGGTACCGAAGCTGTAATCGAGCACATCGAATACGATCCAAACCGTTCAGCCCGTATTGCCCGTATCAAAGAGTCTAATGGTACATATCACTACGTGTTAGCCGCCAAAGAGATGAAGGTCGGACAGAACATTGCCAGCGGTAGCGAAGCTGCTATCGAAGCTGGCAACCGTTTGCCACTTAAGAACATACCAATCGGTAGTACGATCCACGCGATCGAACTGCAGCCTGGCCGTGGCGCCCAGATGGTCCGTAGTGCTGGCAACAGCGCCCAGCTAATGGCCAAAGAAGGTGCATATGCCCAAGTTCGTCTCCCTAGCGGTGAAGTGCGGATGATCAACGTCGAGTGTACTGCATCCATCGGTGTTATCGGTAACGAACAGCACCAGAACGTTAAGATCGGTAAAGCCGGCCGTTCACGTCACCTAGGTAAGCGTCCAAGCGTCCGTGGTGTCGTTATGAACGCCGTCGACCACCCACACGGTGGTGGTGATGGTGGCCGTCACCGTATGGCCAAGGCACCTCGCACTCCATGGGGTCAGAAGACTCTTGGATTCAAGACCCGCCGCCGTAAGTCGACCACTAAGTTTATCGTAAGAAGCCGTCACTCGGCCAAGAGGAAATAAGGTAGGTTAATATGAGTCGTTCCCTAAAGAAAGGTCCATTCATTGATCCGAAGCTTGCCAAGAAAGTGGCGGCTCTCGGCTCTGATGACCGGACTATTATCAAAACTTGGGCCCGTGCTAGCACGATCAGCCCAGAGTTTGTTGGCCGTACTGTCGCCGTCCACAACGGCAAGGTTCATATCCCAGTATTTATTACTGAGAACATGGTTGGCCACAAGCTTGGTGAATTTTCACCAACCCGTAAGTTCCGCAGCCACGGTGGTAAGCTCGCGAAAGGTAAGAAGTAATGGCAGTTAAAGCAGTCGCCAAAGGCGTCAACATGAGCCCACGTAAAGTCGGCGTTGTAGCCGCTTTGGTCCGTGGCCGTAGCGTTGCGGATGCACTTGTTATCTTGTCGCACACTCCTCGCCGTTCAGCATTGCCAGTTAGCAAGGCTATCGCTAGCGCCAAGGCTAATGCCGAAAACAACCACAACTATAAGGGTGATACCTTGCAGATTGTTGAGATCAGCGTTACTCCTGGCCCTCGCCTAAAGCGTTTCCGCCCAGCAGCCCACGGTCGTGCCTTGCCATTTCAGCGCAAGACTTCACACATTCGTGTCGTTGTTGAAGGTGAGCAGCGTGAAGTCCGTAAGCCAGCTGCAACTGCAACCAAAGTAGCTAAGACAGTTAAGACAGAGGAGGCAAAGTAATATGGGACAGAAAGTAAACCCAATCTCAATGCGTCTCCAGGTCAACAAAGACTGGCGCAGCCGTTGGTTCGTCGATAAGCGCAATTACTCAAAGTATTTGCTTGACGATCTGACTCTCCGTAAGCTTATCCAGAAAAAACTGGGTATGCGTGCCGCTATCAACAAAGTAGACATTGAGCGTTCACCAAACTTAGTGACCGTTACAATTGCCACCGCTAAGGCCGGAGTCGTGATCGGCCGTGGTGGTGTTGGCGCTCAAGAGCTTAAAGCTGCTGTAGAGAAGATCTACAACATCCCAGCCCGCGTCAACATCGAAGAGATTAAGAAGCCAGAAATGTTCGCCAAGCTTGTAGCTGAGAACATTGCCCACCAGCTCGAACGACGTATGTCATTCCGCCGGGCAATCAAATCATCTTCTGCTGCAACTATGCGTGCCGGTGCCAAGGGTATCCGTATCGAAGTTGCTGGTCGTCTTAACGGTGCAGAAATGTCCCGTCGTGAAAAAGAAGTAGCTGGCAGCGTGCCTCTACACACTATCCGCGCTGACATCGACTACGCCCAGGTCCCAGCTCAGACTCAGGCCGGCGTTATCGGCGTTAAAGTTTGGATTTACAAAGGAGTAGTAAGCTAATGTTACTTCCCAACAGAACTAAGTTCCGAAAGGTACGCAAAGGCAAGATCCGCGGTCCAGCTACCAGCGGCAACTACATTGCCTTCGGTGATTACGCCCTACAGTCGCAAGACGGTGAGCGGATCACTAGTCGTCAGATCGAGGCAGCTCGTCAGGCGATGACCCGTCATATTAAGCGTGGTGGTAAGATTTGGATTCGTATCTTCCCGCACACACCAGTAACCCGTAAGCCACAAGACGTTAAGATGGGTAGTGGCAAAGGCTCACCAGAGTTCTTTGTTGCCAAGGTTCGTCCTGGCACCATCCTGTTTGAAATGCAGGGTGTCAGCGAAGAAATCGCCCGCGAAGCCATGCGTTTGGCAGCACACAAGCTACCGATCAAGACTAAGTTCTTGGTTCGCGCTTCAGCAGGAGAGGAGTCATAGATATGAAAGTCGCTGAAATTCGTAAATTATCAACCCAAGATTTGACTAAGCAGACTACCTCATTGCGTGAGGAGATTGCCGAACTCAAGCGCCGTTCGCACATGGGAGAAGTCCAAAACGTCCGTCTAATGCGTAACAAGCGCAAAGACTTGGCACGTATGTTGACCATCCTTGGTGAGCAGCTCGCAAAGGAGAGTATGTAATGGCCGAGTCAACATCGAAGAAGACCTTTATCGGGGTCGTTAAGTCCAACAAGACCGACAAGACAATTGTCGTTATTGTCCGGACCCGCAAGACCCACCCACTGTACCGTAAGCAGTACGCCAGTAGCCGTAACTTCATGGCCCACGACGAAAAGAACGAAGCCGAAGTCGGTGACAAAGTTCGTATCGTTGAAACCCGCCCAATTAGCGCTAAGAAGCGCTTTGCATTGGATGCAATCATCGAAAAGCCAGCTTTGCGCGAATCCGACAAGGCTGTAACTAAGGCTGAAATCCCCGCTGAGCCTACCAAGGAAGCGAAGGAATAAGCCATGATCCAACAAGAATCACGCCTAACCGTCTGTGACAACAGTGGTGCCAAAGAAATCCTTTGTATCCGTGTTCTCGGTGGTACCCGACGCCGTTACGCCCATGTGGGTGATATCATCGTCGCTACCGTCAAGGTCGCCAACTCAACCGGACAGGTAAAGAAGAAGTCAGTCGTTAAGGCTGTCGTCGTCCGCACCAAGAAGGAAATCCGTCGTAAAGATGGTTCAACCATCAAGTTCGACGACAATGCCGCTGTCATCATCAACGATGAAAAGCTACCTCGTGCAACCCGTATCTTTGGCCCAGTGCCTCGTGAGCTACGTGACATGGGCTACGCTAAGATCATCAGCTTGGCACCGGAGGTACTATAATTATGAAGAACTATATGAATAGCAAGAAAACCAGCGCCGTCATCTACAAGATCCGCCTCAAAAAAGGTGATACTGTTATGGTCCGCGCCGGCAAAGACAAGGGTAAGACTGGCACTATCGTCGCCGTCCATCCCCGTGACAACAAAGTTACCGTAGAAGGTATCAACATTGTCAAGAAGCACCAGAAGCCTAACCGTGAGTATCCTCAAGGTGGAATCATCGAGTTAACCAAGCCAATTCTCGTTGGTAAGGTCGGCATCGTTGACCCAACTACCAAGAAGCCTACTCGCATCGGCTTCAAGCTTGAAGAAAAAGCCGGCAAGACTGTCAAGACTCGCGTCTACAAAGCTTCTGGCAAAGAGATTGTTGAGGCTAAGAAATAATGGCAACTACACCTAAAACCCAGGCAGCTAAGCCAGCTGTTGCACCTAAGTCACGTTTGCGCGACCAGTACAACAACCAGATCGCTGGCGAAATGATGAAGGAACTTGACCTCAAGAACTTTCACCAAGTCCCACGTGTAGAAAAAATTGTCCTTAACGTTGGCCTTGGCCGCGCCAAAGACGACAAGCGTGCGATGGAAGTCGCTACCAACACATTGGTTAAGATTACCGGTCAGCAACCAATGCAGACTACAGCCCGCAAGTCGATCGCCGGATTCAAACTCCGCGAAGGCAACAAAATCGGCCTTAAGGTTACCCTCCGCGGCGACCGAATGTACGAATTTATGGACCGTCTGATCAACATCGTTATGCCACGTTTGCGTGACTTCCACGGTGTCAGCGCCAAAGCCTTTGACAAAGATGGCAACTATTCCCTTGGTATGATTGACCAATCAACCTTCCCAGAATTGACCTTCGAAGAGACCACTAACCCGCATGGTATCCAGGTTAACTTCGTCATTAATAGCGATGGTCCTGCGCACTCACGTGTATTGTTAGAAAAGTTCGGCATGCCGTTCGAGAAGGAGAGCAAGTAATATGGCACGTAAATCAAACGTAGCTCGCGACCTTAAGCGCCAGAAGATGATTATCAAATTCGCCGCTAAGCGTGCTGAGCTCAAAGAATTAGGTGACCAAGAAGGTTTGGCTAAATTGCCACGCAACTCATCACCAACCCGTTGGAAAAACCGCTGCGCAATGACCGGACGCCCACACGCTTACATGCGTCAGTTCGGACTTAGCCGTATCGCTTTCCGCGAACACGCTAGCAAGGGAGAAATCCCTGGCGTAACTAAGGCCAGTTGGTAGAAAGGAGATATTGATATGATTACAACTACCGACCCAATCTCCGACATGCTAACTCGGATCCGTAATGCAATTATGGTACGCAAACACAGCGTCCGTATGCCGCACAGCAAAGTCAAGGAATCTGTTGCCCGTCTTTTGCAAGACAGCAAATTCATCGATAACGTCAGCGTCGAAGATGCTCCCGTAGGTAAGACCTTGGTCATTACTATCAACGGCGAGAACGAAAACGCTCGTATCACCGAAATTGCTCGCATCAGCAAGCCTGGACGTCGTTACTACGTTCGCTCTGGCGAAATCCCAACCGTCAAGCGCGGTCGTGGTATCGTCGTAGTCTCAACCTCAAAAGGTATGTTGACTGGCGAAGAAGCAAAGAAACAAGGTGTAGGCGGCGAAATTATTTGCCGGATCTACTAAGGATATAACTAAGGAATAATTATGAGTCGAATAGGAAAACTGCCGATCGCGATCCCCTCCGGTGTGACAATCACTGTCGACCCCGACGAAATTACTGTCGCGGGATCAAAGGGAACATTGAAGCAATTCACCATGCCTGGCGTAACGGTTACTGTCGAAGACGGTAACGCTACAGTCACCCGCGTCAATGACGAACCTAAGAACCGCGCCAAGCATGGCTTGATGCGCGCCTTGGTCAACAACATGGTTACCGGCGTTACAACCGGTTTCAGCAAAAAACTAGAGATCAATGGTGTAGGTTACCGCGTTGCAATGCAAGGCGCTGACCTTAAGTTGAATCTCGGTTTTTCGCACGATGTTATCTACAAGCTGCCTGCCGGTGTAAACGCTCTTATCGAGCAGAACACCATCACTATCAGTGGTATCAGCAAGCAGCAAGTCGGTCAGATTGCCGCCGAAATCCGCGCATTGAAGAAGCCTGAGCCTTACAAGGGCAAGGGTATTAAGTACGCCGGCGAACGCATTGTTCGTAAGAGCGGTAAGTCAGGTAAGGACAAATAGCCATGAGTAACAGGTTAGCGAAAGTACTACACAACCGCCTGCAACGTGCTGGCCGCGTACGCGCCCGTGTTAGCGGTACCGCAGAGCGCCCCCGCTTAAGCGTCAACATCAGTAACCGGCACGTCATTGCCCAGCTTATTGACGACACCAACGACAAGACCGTAGCTTATGTTTCGACCGTTGGCCAAAAAGATGCCAAAGGCACTATGACAGAGCGTGCCGCGTGGGCCGGTGAAGCTATTGCCAAACAAGCTAAGACGGCCAAGGTGACTGCAGTCGTCTTCGACCGGGGCAGCAAATTGTACCATGGCCGTGTCGCCGCTTTGGCCGACGCCGCCCGTAAGTCAGGATTGGAGTTCTAATATGGCTGAACCACAAACTCAGACCACAGCACCAGCACAGCAAGGTGCCCCACAGAACGGTGGACGTCCAGACCACCGTGGCGGCAACAACCGTGGTGGCGGCAATGACCGTCGTCCACGTCGTCCTCAGATGGAACCAGAAGAAAAGCAATTCGATGAGCGTACTTTGCACATCGACCGCGTGGCCCGCGTAGTAAAGGGTGGCCGTCGCTTCCGTTTCCGCGCCCTCGTTGTCGTCGGTGACCGTAAGAACCGTGTCGGTATCGGCATGGCCAAGGGTGCAGATGTTACTGCAGCCGTCGCTAAGGCAACTGAAGTCGCTAAAAAGAACTTCATCGTTGTGTCACTTTACAAGGGTACATTGCCACACGAATCGACTGCTAAAGTCGGTGGCGCCAGCATCCTCATCAAGCCAGCTAGTGCTGGTACCGGCCTTATCGCCGGTGGTGTCATCCGTACTATCTTGGAAGTAGCCGGCGTTAAGAACGTCTTGAGCAAGTCTCTTGGTTCTACAAACAAGGCCAACACTGCCTATGCGACTATCGAAGCCCTCCGCTTGGTAGAGCCATCAAAGAACTGGGTTACTGCTCCAACACGTAAAGTGCAAGAGCGTGACGCAACTAAGGTAGCCGCAAAGAAGGTCGCCGAGGCCAAGCCAGCAGCCCCTAAGAAGGCTCCTGTCGCCAAGGCCAAGGCTAGCGAAGACAAGCCAACTGCAAAGCAGGAAGGTAAATAACCATGAAATATAACGAACTAAAACTCACCAAGGCCAAGGCACCTAAGCGTGTCGGCCGTGGTATCGCTGCCGGACAGGGTAAAACCGCCGGTCGTGGTACTAAGGGTCAGAACTCGCGTACTGGTTCATCTCGTCGCCCAGGCTTCGAAGGTGGTCAGAACCCGTTGATGCAGCGTATGCCTAAGCTACGCGGCTTTAAGTCTAAGATCCCTGATGCTGATGTTATCTACCTTAGCCAATTGGACGCTTTGTCGGCCAAGGTTATCGACAATAACGTCCTTGCAGAAGCCGGACTAGTGCCTAACGCTTTCACTAAGGTCAAACTTATTGTTAAGGGTGAAGTTACTACCGCTAAGACTGTAAAGATCCAAGCAGCGAGCGCGCAAGCGATCGTAGCCGTCGAAAAGGCCGGTGGCACCTTTGAGCGCGTCGAGCGCCAAGGCCGTCCCGTAACCAACGAAGACAACAAGAAATCCCGCAAAGCCAAAAAAGAAGCCAAAGCAACCGCTTAAGCAACTTTTTACTTGCAACAAAACGCCACTCACACGAGTGGCGTTTTTGTATGCTCATACGTATGCTTCGCACAACGGCTAAAATGAGGTACCCTACTACTATCGCATAACAGATGTATGGAGAGAGTCCATGGCCACCTTTGAAGAAATTGAATTCTTAGCACATGATATCGGCGTCAGTACCAGCGAGCTACGAGAGCTCGAAGCCGAAGCTGCTAGAGAGCACGATGAGCTCGAAGTAGTGCGTAATGATTTTCTGATCGAAAATGCCGAAGCCTTTGCCACTGGCGAGATTGCCGAAAAGTTCGAAGACAAGGCGTCGTACTATCGTTTTAATACAACCCTAGGGCGGGGGAGGCATACCGATCCCTTCGACCGGTTTGACACTGTAGGAAAAACTATCGCTACACTATGTGGCTTAAGCGAAGGTGAGCCTATCGTTGCCATATATTCACCTTCCACGCGAGCTGCTGACATCGAGGACAATAGAGCAGGCGCGTGGACCGTAGGACGGCATATCGGAGAGCCGTCGTTTGCCGTGCAGGTGAAAGATGACCTAGCAGCCTTAATGGTCAATGTCTGTGTCGAAGGTGCCACCGGAAGACCAGTTACTGGCAGTATCAAAATCAGCGAAATAGTTGAATACCACTTACTTAGCGCCAACAATATCACTGGACAGATAGACCGGCCATCCGTGTCCGTCGGTATTGATGAGACACGTGAAGCTATACAGCAGTTCATCGGCGCTGCTAGCCGTCTTGGATCCCATACTGAAGGCATGGGCGCCTATTTTCGCGACATAGAGTATCGGCAGAGTCTTCTGTGCGGTATAGTGCGTAGCAATGTACTTTTGACTGATTTAGAGTACGACCAAGCAGGACTCGACTCTCTGCGTGAAAGGGCGATTAAAGATATTGATATCGCCGGTAACTACGCTTGGGGCGGGATTACACTCGCCGTTATCGATGGTAAACTGTCGGCGAGCAAAGCAATCCTGAAAGCTATCAAAACAACGGACGACGCCGACCATGTTCGTCGCCAAGCATTAAATAGCGAACTGGCCTTCATACTACGCCATCAGCCACCCAAGGTGGATTACACATCATAAAATAGCGTGCCGTTAGCCAATTGATACGCTATACTAGTATTCATCGTCAAAATGTGAGAAAGTAGAAACAGATATGAACTGGAAAGTTATTCTTCAGTCCTTGACCCACAAGGACATGCGAAAGCGCATTTTTGCCGTATTGGGCATTTTGTTAGTTTTCCGTATCCTAGCCCACATCCCGGTACCTATTGGTGACCCGCAAACATTGCGCCAGGTCCTTGATAACATTTTCAGTTCACAGTCATCACCACAATTCCTGAACTTCATTAACGTTCTATCTGGTGGCGCGTTAGCCAACTTCTCGATTATGATTGCTGGCCTTGGCCCGTACATCAACGCTTCGATCATCATGCAATTGTTGACGAAAGCGATTCCTAAGCTTGAAAACCTCCGTAAAGAAGGCGAATTCGGCCAAAAGAAGATCAATCAGTACACCCGTTTACTAACCTTCCCACTAGCAATTATCCAATCTATCGGCGCAATCTACATCATCAAGGGTATCGCCCAGAGCTTCGGTGGCGTCGGTGATATTACCGCCACCGCTTCACTCATGCAATGGATAGTGATGGTGGCAGCCCTGACAGGCGGTTCAATGCTACTGATGTGGCTCGGAGAACTTGTCACCGAACAGTCCCTGGGCAACGGTATTTCATTACTTATCACCGTCAGTATCGTCAGCTCATTACCGACCGATGTACTTAAGATTTGGCGCCTTGTAAAGGACGGAACAAGCACTTGGGATGTCTTTGGGTACACCTTGCCTATCAGTGGAAAGGGGTTGCTCTATGCGCTTATCATTGTCATGGCAGTGTTCCTGGCTACCGCAGTGGTCGTCAAACTCAATGAGGCGGCACGAAATATTACTATCAACTACGCCAAACGCGTACAAGGCAACCGAGCATATGGCGGCGTAACCACTAAGCTGCCAGTCAAACTTATCACTGCCGGTGTCGTACCAATCATCTTCGCCCTAGCATTCCTGAGCGTACCTGGATTTGCCGGACAAGTTCTCGTCAGCAATTCAAGTCCTCGCCTCCAGGAACTGGGTTCAAACCTCCAAGTATGGTTCCAGAACCCAACTTCCCAGACCTTTGCTGCTGGCGGCTGGGAACCATGGATCTATCCAATCGCTTACTTCGTCTTGGTTTTTGCATTTACGTTCTTCTATACCAGCATCACCTTCAACGCCAAAGAGATTGCTGAGAACCTCCACAAACAAGGTGGCTTTATCGATAATGTCCGTTCTGGAATTCAGACCGAAAAATATCTTGCCAAGACCGTTGGACGGCTAACATTGTTCGGTGCCTTCAGCTTAGGCATGCTAGCCTTGCTACCTATCCTTGCCCAGATATTCATTACCAGCAACATTGCTATTGCTGGAACCAGTGTCCTGATCTTGGTGTCGGTGTCACTACAGACACTTCGTGCAGTTGAATCACGTGCGCTGATGGTGACGTATGACCAATACTCACGTGACGATTTCTTTACCGATGTCGACAGTACTGACGACGACGCGCCAAAGAAGCGACGCTTCGGCCTACCATCATTGCGCCGAACTCCTAAAGACAAAAACTAGTCAAGGCGGCGCTTAGCAATAAGTGGCCGACGCGACCAGTAGTACACTATTGAGAAACACTTTACAAACTGTGGTAGATACTGCTATAATCAGAAAGTTATATTTATGGCTACGAGTAAGGAAGTAATTGAGCTGACAGGCACTGTCATAGAGACCCTACCTGGGACTCAGTTCAAAGTAGAGCTTGAAAATGGCCACCAAATTATAGCTCACGTCGCAGGCAAGATGAGGAAACATTTTATCCGCATCGTACCAGGTGACAGCGTTACGGTTGAGTTGACCCCTTACGATCTTACTAAGGGCAGAATCACCTATCGCAAGTCCTAAAAGTTATTCATTATTTAAGCAGTGTGTCGTGCACTAGAAGAGGAGTACGATCCGCATGAAAGTGCGTGCAAGCGTTAAGAAGATTAGCCCAGACGACATTATAGTTCGTCGCAAAGGTGTTCTTCGTGTTATCAATAAGTTAAAGCCAAAGCATAAGCAAAGGCAGGGTTAGAATATGGCTCGAATTTCAGGTGTTACTATTCCTAACGAAAAGCAAGTTCAAATTGCTTTGACTTACGTATATGGTATTGGTCCTAAGACAAGTTCTGATGTCCTGACTGCTGCTAGCGTTGAGCCAACCGTTCGAGTTAAAGACTTGACCGATGCCGAAATCGCTCGTATCCAGGATTTCATCAATGAGAAGTACGTCGTAGAGGGTGAGCTACAACGTATCGTCAACGGTAACATCAAGCGTCTCAAAGACATTGGTTCATACCGTGGCCTACGTCACAAGCAAAATTTGCCATCCCGTGGCCAACGTACTAAGACTAACGCCCGCACCCGTCGTGGTCGTAAGTTGACAGTCGGTGGCACCGCTAAGAAGGCTCCTTCTAAGACTTAGGTCTGATGAAAGAATATTAGGAATATAGATTATGGCAGAAGCAACTACAACTAAGAAGAAAAAAGCTAAGCGCAGCGTACCGACCGGTCAAATGCACGTTTCAGCTACTTTCAACAATACAATTATCACGTTCACCGACCCACAAGGTGGCGCCCTTACTGCTTGCAGTGCTGGTGCTTGTGGTTTCCGCGGATCTAAGAAGGGTACTGCCTACGCAGCACAAGTCGCAGCCGAAAAAGCTGCAGCCGCCGCTAAGCAAACCTACGGTCTTGGAAAAGTCGATGTCTTTATTAAAGGCGTTGGCCTAGGTCGCGATGCCGCTATGCGTGCACTTCCCGGCCTTGGTATCCAAGTCGAAACTATCCGCGACGTAACCGGTGTTAAACACGGTGGAACTCGTCCGCCTAAGGCGCGAAGGATCTAGTCATGGCAAGAGATACACAATCAATCGTAAAGATGTCCCGTCGTGAAGGCTATGCTCTTCACCCAAAGGCACACAAAGCACTACTAAAGCGCCCAACTCCTCCTGGTCAACAATCAGGTGGACGTGGTGGACGCCCACAAAAGGCAAGCCAGTACTCACTGCAATTGCGTGAGAAGCAAAAAGTTAAGCGTCTATATGGCCTGCTCGAAAAGCAGTTCAGCAACTTGATGAAAGAAGCTTCACGTGTTTCTGGTCAATCTGGTCAGATCCTACTACAGCTTCTGGAGCGTCGCCTAGATAACACTATCTACCGCGCCGGCTTCGCACCAAGCCGCCGTGCTGCCCGCCAGTTGGCAACACATGGACACTTCATGCTTAATGGCACCCGTGTTGACATCCCATCTATCCGCGTCAAACCTGGCGATGAGATCGTCTTACGCGATCACAGCAAACAATCTGATTACTTCAAACGACATGATGAAACCAGCCCAGCGCCTAGCGCCTACCCTGGCTGGCTGAAGGTCGACCGGAAGCATGTCAGCGTCAGCGTCACCGGTGTCCCCACCCGCGACGAGGCCGAGCCCGATATTAACGAACAACTAATTGTCGAGTACTACTCACGCTAAGGGGAGGAAGTTTTAAAATGTCTAACATGATTCACACACCAAGCGTCGTCAACGTCGACGACCACAGCGACACCAGCGCTACATTTGGCGTGGAGCCTCTACAAAGCGGCTACGGTATGACTCTCGGCAACTCGATTCGTCGGGTATTGCTTTCGAGCATTGCTGGCGCAGCTGTTACCGGCTTTAAGGTCGAAGGCGCAAGCCACGAGTTCACTACTGTTGCAGGCGTCAAAGAAGATGTCGTCGACATCATGCTCAACCTTAAGGGCCTACGCTTCCGCGTTT
>Ga0114940_10000346_pt1 | contig 23706 bp, 16 predicted proteins | sample ColdCreekSource_FD_87195 | JGI IMG/M metagenome (GOLD analysis project Ga0114940, IMG submission 87195) | Groundwater microbial communities from Cold Creek, Nevada to study Microbial Dark Matter (Phase II) - Cold Creek Source | ecosystem: Environmental > Aquatic > Deep subsurface > Groundwater ... | reverse complement strand
GCAGCATGGCCGGCGTGGGCCTGGTCTTGTGCAGCGCGAAGAGTTCTTTCTTGCGCTTGTTTCCGGCAAGAAGCAGTGCGATTTCACTGCCAGCCTGGTCTAGGGCGCGGCTGCCTGGCGCGATCCCAAGCAGAGCATTGAGCGCAAGTGCGTGCTCGAACGCCTGTGGTGCCTTGTGCCGCAGCAACGCCAGCAGCACCGGTTGCAATTCCCAAGCGAACGGCTCCCCCAGCCCGCGGCCTCCGGCGGCGCTCTCGGTTTCCACGCCTAAACGCGCCAGCTTGTCGAGCAACTCGCCGACGACGGACCAGTGCTCCTGCCGCACCGCACGCGCCAGTCGGCGCAGGCTGATGAGAACGCGCAACTCCTGGGTCTCTTTCGAAGGTCGACAGCGGTTCAAGGCGTCCAGCGCACGGTTGTTATGTTCACTTTCCTGTGGCGGCGGCAGCACTCGACCGGCCTTGCTCGCGGCGAATTCGGCTTCCTGCGCGTTAATGTCCTGAATGAGTGCTAGATGAAAAGCAGCCTGCGCGATACGCAGCCAGTCCTTCTCGTCTGCACGGTTGTCGGGGTTATCCACGATGTTCATCAGGTAGAAATCGGCGCGATTGTACTCGCCGTCGTAGAACAGGTTGAGGGCAATGGTAATGTTCTCGGTGCGCTGAGGCGAAACCCGGCACAGCACCTTGGCGTCCAGGACTTCAAGGCCAAGCGGTACGTCACGGATGGTGATGAGCGTATTTTTGAACTTCCAGTGGCTCAGACCCAGATCCCAGGCTTTGAGCGTATGCGGGACGGTTGCGCCCGGAGACAGCAGTTCAAAGGTGATGTGCATCCCTTCACGCCGGATGGTGATCAGATACTCACCTTCCGTTAGCACCGGTCCTTCTTTTTCAGCTTTCACATGCAGAAAGCTGGGGGTGCCCGTCGGGTTTGCTTGGCCCGCCATTTCGACTGGCGCAACCAACGACATAACGCCTGCTCCGACTTGCAAAAGATAGGGGATGCCGCTGTCGTTGCTTTGGATGCCGATGCGCACCTGACTCATGGCCGCGACGGCGTTCAGTTTGAAGCGCACGCGCGCCTCGAGGTCGCCGATGATGAGCTTGCCGTTGTGACTGTTGCGGCAACGACCCGGCAAGAGCGGATGAATTTCTTCTTCTGAAGGCCGCAGAACCAGCGGCAGATTCTTGTCGAAGGCCTCGTAGATTACGCTGCCGTTGGGTTGGAAACGATGCTTGCGGCGTTCTTCGTCGCTCAACTTGTCTTCGGGCCTATCCGGCGTCCACCAAAACGGCTCCCACTTGGGCTTGGTAAGCAGGATGTCGTGAGCTTCCTGCTCCTTGCGTTCTTCCTGGTGTTTTTTCTTTTCGTTCGCGATGTCTTGGAGCGCGGTCTGTTCGGCCTGCTTTGCGAAGGCCACGGCCAGCACCACGACCAAGCAGACCACTGAGACTGAACCCAGTAAAAAGCTGTGTTTGAGCACGTAGCGACCGGTACGGTGCGCCAGTCCTACGGGTTTGGCACGTATAGCCTCGCCCGAGCGGAAACGCCGGATGTCGTCGCGCAATTCAGCCGCGCTGACGTACCGGTTGCGCAAGTCTTTTTCGAGGCACTTCATCACAATGGTCTGGATGTCGCGGTGGATTCTTGGGTTCTTCTGCCGTGGCGGCTTCACCGGCTCGTTGATGACCGCAATGACGACTTCCAAAAGCGAGCGGCCCGCGAAAGGCGGCGCGCCGACCAGCATCTCGTACAGCACCGCGCCGAGCGCGTACACGTCCGCACGTGCATCGATTTTCTGGACCTCGCCACGCGCTTGCTCGGGCGGCATGTAGGCCGGCGTACCCAGTGTCGTACCTGTTTGCGTGTATTGAGTGTCCAGGTTCACCTGCTTGGCCAGACCAAAGTCGGTTAGATGCGCGTGGCCGGCACGATCGATCAGCACATTGGAGGGCTTGATGTCGCGGTGGATGACGCCCACGCGGTGCGCGGATTCCATGGCATCGGCAAGTTCTTCAGCCACCGCCAGCGCTTCAGGAATAGTCACGGCATGCTGGTGGACGAGTGCCGAGAGCGAATGACCCTCGACGAACTCCATAGCAAAGTAGTGGTGTCCGTCTTGCGTGCCGATGTCGTAAATCGGAACAATGCTGGGGTGTTTGAGACGCGCCACAGCGCGAGCTTCGCGCTGGAAGCGTGCCACAGCGTCGGGCGAGGCGTGTGCGCCGGCCAGCAGAACCTTGAGCGCCACAATGCGGTCCAGGCCGATCTGCCGCGCGCGATAGACGACGCCAAAGCTGCCGCGGTTGATTTCTTCCAGGATTTCATAATTGCCAAAGAGCTTGCCCACTGCCGGAGATTGAATGGTCCGTTCGCGCGGCCCCGGATCCTTACGCTCAGGAGGAGTCAACGGACCTTCGCAGAGGTCCATCCATGTTTCACTGGAACCCAGGAGCACGGATGCAACATGCGGCGACGCGCCCAACGTCGAACTCGGGCGCAGCACCGTGGTCTGGTCTATGGGTCGAGCAGCATCTTTTGAGGAAAGCTTGGCCCGGCACTTCGGACAGACGGCTCCCTCGGCTGGCGCGTTCCCAGTTTGCAGCGCAAGCGGTTCCCGGCAAATGCGGCATGCGACTTCAGCCAAACTCAAACTCCTGTTGCTACGTTGCTTGGACGAGATACGGGTAATTTACCATTTGACACCGTTACCCTTTCATTCCAATTCCCAGCCTTAGAAATTTAGCTGCTACCCTAATGTGTAGCTTAGACGCCATCGAATGCACCTTTTAAAGTCGGATGTCTTATCTTTACGAATCATGGCCGGAAAAGTATGAGACGTGTGGTTGAATTTGCCGCTGCTCAGATGTCGTCAGTGAACCCGTGGCGCGGCAAGTTCGTCCAAGCCTATTCCATAACTGGGGTCCAAAACCTAACATCTCACTCGTCTGAGGTTTAAGGACTGCGTCGTCTACAGCCAATGGATTTTTACGGGGGAAACCAGTGTTGATCGAAAGACAAAAACTGGACTCCCGCTTGCTTGGGTGGGTTCATGGGGATCAGGAGGACAACGCCATGTATCGCAAACACTCGCACGAGAACCGCTACTGCGGCCCATGCAAACGCACCACGAGACACGAAATCAAGGACTCCAGCTTTTGCTGTGAGACCTGCGGATCGATCAAACGCCCGCCACAGTTGGTCGTAAAACGCGAAGAACCCGTTGAGCCGATCGTGATGCCTGCCTGAATCTGGAACGCGTGCGTAAAATCGCCCGCTTCCGTCAAGAGTCGAGCGTTGATCTGCTCAAAAAAACCTCGTTGGGACTGAAAACAAAGTAGCCTTCACAGTCGCCGCACGGGGCCATAGTTTCCAAAGTCGGCGACCCGTAGAACCTCGGATTAAAGAGCCGAATCTGTTCTTCGTGAGTTACGCAGCTGCGACCATCTGCCTTTTGAGTGTTTCTCACTCTGAATAGGAGCACCACAAGACAAGCAATGCACGCCCTAACCCCACTCCCAAAATAGGCGAGACGGAAACGACCTTACCGCTCGGGTGCAGCACCCCAATCGGGCACGTTGAGCCACTCGCCGCCGCGCAGGGCCGACTTATGCGCCACGGCTCCCGGAGCCATGTACCGCGCGGCTTCCCATGCATTGGTGAGGGGCTGGCGGTTTGCGGCCACGGCGCTGACGAATTCGTGGACTAGGAAGGCATGCGAGCCGTGGTGCCCGCCGAAGACGCGCTCGTCGTTTTCCGCCGGGTCGAGGTCTTTGTCTGCATAGCCCTCAGGTACGACAATCGGATTCCGACGGTCCACGGCGTCCTGGAATGCCTCGTACACGTCCTTGGGGAGTGGGTCGCGCATTTCTGCTGGCGTGAGCAGTCGGCCCTTGGCCTTGTCTAGCCATTGGTAATGCCGGAAGGAACCCTCCGTGCCGTACAAATTGAAGGTTTCCTCGCCGGGCAGTCCGATGTGGCGATACTCATTGATGCGCAGCGTCGCCCCATTGGCCAGCACGAAGAAGCCGGTCTCGTTGCCAGGCTCGCCGTCGAACCAAGTGTCTCCCTTGGGCGCGGGGAAGCCCAGGCAGGCGGCCTTCACGGCGTACGTGCGCATGACGTTGATCGGTCCACTGGTCGAATGCGTTGGGTAATGCATCGGTCCGCCTTTGATGCCGCGCGCATCATACGTTCTCTTAAGTTCGATCCATTCGCGACCCGCAGCGCTGTTGAGGCGCTGCTTCATAACACTGCGCAGATTGCAGGTCGGACTGTCCACGTCGTGGTAATACTGGCCTTCGGCAAAGACGAACTTCCCGAACGCACCTGCGCTCGCTTGGCGTCGGCAGTACATCGCTTCGGGATGGAAAACGGTGGTTTCTCCTAGCATGTACTTCTTCCCCGTGCGCCGACTGGTGTTGACGATACGCTCGCACCAGTCCAGCGTCTCATCAGGACAAGGCAACGTGACGATGGGCACGGCGCTGTAGACATGCTTGCCGCTTTCCATAGCTTGCACGCACTGTGCGGCGTGCAGCCACGGCTGAGTGATGATGACCAGCGCATCGAAATCGGCCTTCAGAATCCCCTCGAAACTTGTGTACGCGTCATCCGCGCGAAACTTATCCTGCAAGAATGGGTCACGCACGAAACGCGCCACACGTTCGGGTTCGCGGTCGCACAACCCGATGCGACTGACCAGCGGATGCGCTTTGTAGTACTTCACGAACCCCGAACCAAACCTACCCAAACCTACCAAGCCAATACTGAGTCCCATTGCAATCTCCTGTAGAGAACGGGGCTACTTCAACATTCCACTCGCGCCAATGCCTCGATTCCTGCTGCGCACGCTTCAAGCACCTGTTCCAGACCGCCCGCCTCGAATGGGGATTGCCACACTTGGTACAAGTCTTCAGCATACAAATCGGCGGGGGGCAGGTAGCCCGTGCAGCCGTTGGCGATATTCATGACCGCCACGGCATGGCCCGCAAAGCGCCGTCGCAGTTCAAGCTGCAAGTGCGAGTACGCCTCGTTCGGTACGCCCACAACGAAGGTGTCTCCCACGCGCCAGACCCACTGCCGAAAAGTGGCGTGCGTGCCGTCGCCGAGGCTTTTTCGCACCGCCAGTTTTCGCCGCAGACGTTCGCCCGTCACGTGGTCGCTGCATGCCGCAAGCTGGTGCTCGATCTCGGCGGTCAACGCATACTCTTTCTTGATCGCGAGTGCTGCGACAGGCGCTTGCGCGGCCAGGGTGCGCGAGACGGCTCGCGAGCGGCGCGACCAGATGGCCAGCGGAGCACCCGATTCGACCACGCCTTCAAAAGTCAACTCAGTTTGCGTAGGCAACATGCCTTCTAAGGCAGAAAGCACGGCATAGCCCAAGCGCCGACCATGCGCGTCGGCCACGGAAATATCGCCGACGTACTCTTCTGCCGGCGCAAGTTCACCCGACGCGCCTTGCAGGAACAGGCACGGTGCTTCGGTGCGAACTTCGACAATTTCACGCAGAGCACCCACATAATCGGGCGAAATCAGCCGATTATCCCAGGCCAGCGTCACGGGGTGGCAGGCGTAATTGACCAGCGTGGCCATTACGCGACCGTTGCTACACGTCACGCGGCCCACCAGCAGAGTATCGTCGGCAGGTGCGCCGGGATTGTAGCCGCACACGATGCGCGGTTTGGCAGGGTCGCGCAGGTCGCGGTTCTGAGCCAGGTCGCAGCGACCCGTGGTCCACTCCAGCGCGGCGGGTAGGGCGCAAGCCAATGCTTCGCGCGTGGCGGCTAGTGCCGCTTCGCGCACGGACTGTAGATACGGTTCGATCAAGTGGCCACCGGGCATTCCCGCGCACGTCGCGCTGAGCACCGGTCCGGCATGGGTATGCGAGAGATGGAAGATCAGGCGCGCCGGATCGAGTTCAAGCGCGTTGAGCAGCGCCTCACGCACTGCGCACTCGCAGGACGCTTCGCGCCACCAGCCCAGATCGGCGGCGATCAACACCAGCGGCGGAGCGGACGTTTCCTGCTGCAAGGTGAGCGCGCTCAGCGTCAGCGGGCGATGGATGCCTTCGGCGCGGTCATGCTTCGCCGCTCCCCAGTTGCGGGCATAAATGCCGAGGGGCGGCGTGATGTCCTTGCGAGCGACGCCGATCACACCGGCAAAACCGGAATGCGCGAAGGCGGAGGGCTTGAGCATATGAATCAAGCATCCTTGGGAAATGTTTCTAGGGCACCGGCCAACACGTCTTCAAAACGCTCCGGCCATTTCAGGTTGTCCAAGATATTGCGCCAGCGTTCGCGCTGATTTTCATGGTTAAGCGCAGGGCGGAATCCCATTTCAAGATAGATGCGCAATGCCGGCAGGCGGAAGTCGTCGGTCCGCAACACCGCGTGGGTACGGCCTTCGCGATGCATCTGCCACAGCGTCGCCAAGCTGGCCCAATAGCCCAGTTTCTTGCCACGGTGAGAGGGGCTCGTGGCGACCCAATGGACTTGGCCACAGCGCGGCCCGTACTTGGCCTCGAACCAAGCCGAAGCCGTGGCGACGATAGAGCCGGCAGTTTCAATGAGCAGCACGCGTTCCGGCCGGAACTCGGGGTCTACGCGCATCTCGCGATCAAATTGGGTCGTGCCGGGTGGACGGTCAAAGGCACCGTCCAGCAGGCCGTTCCAGGAGGCTTCGTCGCCGTCGCGGAACTGCCGCAGTGCGTAGCCCGCAGGCAATGCAACCGGCTGCAAATCTGCCAGGCTGGGCTTGAACAGCAGCAGTTGCGGGAGTTGTTTGTTCGTGGCCATTATGTGTTTTTTCCCGCATGGGTAGGTGTGACTAGCGAAAGCCCGCCGTCCATCAAGAGCACGCTGCCGGTCACATGTTTGTTCGCAGGTACGCACAGTTGCGCAACCTGCCGGGCGACATCTGCGGGCATCACCAATTCACGCACAGGCACACGCTGACGCGCGGCTACTCGTAAGGCCGGGTTCTTCTCGAAAAACCGTCCACTTAGGCCCGCATCCACGTAGCCCGGCGCGACTTCGTTCACCAGGATGCCGTGCGGGGCGAGTTCCAGCGCCAGGACTTTCATCAACATGCGCAAGCCGGCCTTCGAGACGCAATAGGCGAGAGTGGACGTGTCCGGCGCGTATCCCACCCAGCTACCCATGAAGACGATGCGCCCGGGAAGTTTGCGCTGCACCATCCGTTGGGCGCATATTTGGGCCAGATGAAAGGATCCGTCCAAATTGACGCGCAGCTCGCGCGACCAATCTTCGGCTGAGAGTTCCAGCGGCGGCTTGACGGTCACGATGGCGGCATTGGGGACGATCAACGTGGGTGTGCCGATCCGTTCTTCAACCTCTGCTATCCACGCACGCACCGCCGAAGGCTCAGCCACATCAACGCGACCGTAACGCGCCTCGACGCCCAAAGCCTGGAGTTCCGCCAAAAAAGAAACGGCGCTGGCCTCTGGCACCAAATCACACAGCGCAATGTGCGCGCCGAGGCCGGCCAGTTCGTAGGCGATGGCGCGACCGATGTCGCCCAAGCCACCACTGATCACCGCAACTTGTCCCCTCAGAACCTTGTTTTCATCACGGGATGACATGGCGCGCCCTTTCAATGTTTGACAACCTTCTCCGCCGCGGCAAGCACTGTGGAGATTTTCAAAAACTCGGCTTGCGCATCGAATCCGCGCATGCCTGCGGCAAGAATAGCGGAGTCGGGCACGACCTGTACCGGCGTACAGCGCGGATTGTTCGAGTCTTTGTATTGGACATTGGTCGCCTTGTTGTAGCAGCAGATCAGAGACCAGCGCGCGTGCTCGCTCTCGTTCGGACCCGAGCAGTGCAAGGTGTTGCTGTGGAAGATAACCGCATCGCCCGGCGCGCACTCGCAATGAACCAACTCCAAGATTTTCAGCGCTGCGTTCACGCGCTCGGGGTCCGCGCCAGTCTGATCGCCAAAGCGCCCGTGCTCGAAGCGCCCCAGCTTATGCGAACCTTTCAGCATCTGAATGCATCCGTTGGCACGCGTAGCGCGGTCCACAGCAACCAAGCAGCTCAGTAAATCAGGCCCCAGAAAGCCGTCGTTGTACCAGTAGCCGTAATCCTGGTGCCACTCCCACGCGCCGCCAACACGTGGCTCTTTCAGCATCATTTTGGAATGAAAGTGGTGTACCTCGCCGCCAAGGAGTTGCGCGCAGGCACCCACCTGTCGAGCGCAGCGCGTGAACATACCGTAGAGATCGTCGCCGGGTTGGTACCACAACGTCAGTTTGCTGCTCCGCCCGGAGGCGTCCTTCAGGCCAATTCCCTGCTGCCGCAGCACTTGGTCGGACTTGGCGGTCTGCAGCAACGCACCCATTTCTTCGGCGGTGTAGAATTCACGCAGAATCACGAAGCCGTCCTCGTGATAGGTCGCAACCTGAGCTGGAGTCAAAAATGCATGTGTCATAAAACGTTTCCTCGGTTTGAACCATGCTGGAACGAGCCGCGCCAACTACGGCCGGGCGCGATGCCCAAGCAGTGAACTACCAATCCCCGACACTACCGTCGCGATAGAAGGAACGCTGCAAGACTTCCTGCTGGAACGGGTGTTTGCGCACTTCGGCTTCGTCGATCTCGATCCCCAGACCCGGGCGTGTATTCGGACGCACGACCCGGCCCTTAGGCTCAACCGTGAAGCTCTCGCGCACGACATCTTGACGCCACGGTACATCGCTGTGAACGCATTCGCAAATCAGGTATGACGGCGTGGCAAAGCCGAACTCCAAAGATGCCGCAGTGCTCACAGGGCCTTGCGGATTGTGCGGTGCCAGCGCGACGCGGTAGGCTTCCGCCATAGACGCGATACGCCGAGCCTCGCTTAAGCCGCCGCAATGCGTGATGTCGGGCTGGATGACGGACGCAGCGCGCTTCTCGAAAAGTTCGCGAAAGGCATGTTGCGTGATCAGTCGCTCGCCCGTGGCGATGGGCGTGCTCACGGAGCGCTGAATTAGCGCAAGGTCGTCGAGCGTCTCGGGCCAACAAGGCTCTTCAAAAAAATAAAGGCCGTACGGTTCGAGCGCTTTTGCGAAGCGCAGACCCATGCGCGGACTTGGGCGCGCGTGGCAATCCACCATAATGTCTATGGAGTCGCCGACGGCATCGCGCATGGCGCGCACGCAGGCCTCGGCATAACGGATGGGCTGCAAGCCTTCCAACGGCGCGGTTTCTGGCACGGCCATGGCCTTGAATGCGGTGAATCCTTCTTCGACTGCGGCTTGGGCCAAGGCACCGAAACGCGGCGCATCGGACGGTTTGGTCTCGTAGAAATCTTCCATCTTGCCGCCGCCGAGGTGGCAGTACAGCCGCACGTAATCGCGCACCGGACCGCCCCACAGTTTATGGCACGGCACGCCGTGAATTTTCCCCACAATGTCCCACAAGGCGATGTCGATGCCACTGATGGCCGTGCCGCGCACGATGCCGTTGCCATGCCAAAAATGTTGGCGGTACATGGACTGCCAGAGATGTTCGATGCGCGTGGGGTCTTCGCCGATCAACAACGGGGCTAGATCTTCAATAGAACCCACCACGCCGCGCGTGTGCCACTCCAGAGTAGCCTCGCCCCAGCCGTACAGTCCGGGCTGGTCGGTGTGAACCTTGACGAAGATCCAGTTGCGCATGCGTGCGTTGCAGACCAGCGTTTCAAGCTTCGTAATCTTCATGTATCCTGTGCTCCAGGTAACTTGACTGTACACGGTTGCAAGGCCACAGTCAGAGTTCCTTAATCGCGTTTATTTGCACTTTTCCAAGGTCACGGGGCATACATCCATGACGCCCATTGTGCAGAGTGCCGGTCACACCGTAACCGTTTCGCGTAACAAGCCGGGCAGTTTCAACGAATGCACTCACGAACACCTCGTGGTCAGCCTACATCTGAAGACTGCTGGACGTTACATTGTTGGCAAGGAAGAGTTCGAGCTGAGCGGGCCCATTATTGGAGTGCTGCCGCGCGGGGAACGCGATTGCAACGGGCTGGTCGGCCAGATGGAGTATTACTACTGCAAGTTTGATTGGGACGGCATTGCCTCCGAGACTGGCGAACAGGTCACGCTGAGGCAACACGGCGCGAGCCTGCATCGCAGCCATTTGCGGCGGCTGGCCCAGGCTGAGATCAAACCCGGAATTGAACTTTTCCGAGACTTGATCGGTCTCTCGCGGCGTCCCGATCTTTCTTCGAAGCTGCGCGCAGGCGCACGTGTGCTGGACGTGCTGGCCATGTGGGCCGAACCTGCTCCACAAGCGTGCGGGCAAGATCGTGCCGTACGCATTTATCGCGGTCTCATCGAACAATACGCCGATGACGCGTCCGTGGCGCTGAACGGACTGGCCGAACGTGTGGGCATGAGCAGCGACCATTTAGGAGTGCTCTTCCACCGCGAGATGGGCATGACGCCCGTCGAGTATCGCACGCGCCTGCGGCTGCTGCGCGCTCGCGAACTGCTCGTATCAACCGTCAAGCCCGTGCGCGAAATCGCTCGCGAGGTAGGCTTCCCCAACGCGCCCTACTTCACGCGTCTGTTCCGCCGAACCTTTGGCCTCGCGCCACTTGCATACGCACGTAGCAAAACCCACGCATTCCCCGATCGCCGCTACCCGACTTGATACCTGATGGCCATGATGCCCGCCATTCCGCTGAGATGTTCGAGAGGCTGGCATGCAATGTGAGCGGATGATGGAAACTTGCGCAGCCCGCAGGTACGGACACGTACCCTTGGAAGCCTTCGCAAACATCGTCGGTTTCCAACAGGTGCAAGGCTTTGGCCATCAAAACCTCAGCGTGCCATGAAGAAATACCGAATTAGATTGCGTCTATCTGTACTGTCCCGATTTTCCTTCAGCGTGGAAATTACACTGAAAGATGTATCTTCAAAACAACTTGCAACACTGAAGTAGAATCAGGACAGTACAGTTAGTTACAATGAGCTTGGAACGGAAGTTAAGCGTAAACCTCAGGTACTGGAAACATGGCACGCACCGAGCGAGTTTCGTACTACATCGTGGCCTGGCAGGCCGCTTTGATGTTGCTGGCTGGAGCGGTCAGCGTGTTTGCCAGCGTGGCCGGGTACCTCATGCTGGGCGGGGGCGAACTGCTTCTGCAGCAGGCGTTGATCAGCAACATTCCAGAGGCCAGTCCCACATTCAAGAACATTGAATTGGATTGGGCCGCTTCAAAACTGGTCGTACACGGGCTGCGTGGAGAAAAACTTACAGCCCCAAAAATTACTGTCAGTGGGCTGGACGTCGAACGCTGCGAAGTGCACCTCGACCTGTGGCCCTGGCAGTGGCCGCCCCGCATTGACAGCGTGCATCTGCACGGCCTGCGACGCATGGAGATTGATCTGGAACCGGGCTTTCTCCAGGCACCCCAAGCACGGATAAAATCCGCACCTCCTTTCCCCATCCACTTCCACGAAGCGACGGCGGACGTCAAGATCGGCGACTATCCTCGGCTGCGGCTGGAAGATTGCCGCGGCGAATTGAAGAAAGGGGTCAGCGGCGAGGTTACGGGACAATTCAGCCTGGCGCGCCTGAACGGAAAGCCGTTCGACCTGACCTTTGAATCCCATTCCGGCAACCGCTGGGTAACTTCCGGCTCAAACCTGGAAATCGACACCAAAATTTTGCGCGCTCCGAGTGGACCCGTGCAGGAGGCCCCGTTCGATCCGGTTGAACGCCTGCTGCGAGCGCTGTTTTCTGGCGATTCCGCCGCGCAGGGCACGATCTCGTCGCTGCGCGTTACCGTGGAACCGGCCGTCACGGGCGTGAGGTCGTTTTCGTGCGAAGGCGAGCTGGCCTATAGGGACATCTCCTTGCGACTGCCGCCGCACGGCGTGCCGGCGGCTACGGCAATGCCCACTTTCATGAATTGGATGTTCTTCGGGCGCAAATCCATCTGGCCGGTGTGGCTGATGCCGGACGAGATCGTCACGGGAACTGAAGGCCGCCTAAGCTTCCACATGCATGACCATAACCTGGAATTCTCCTGCGACGAAGGCCCGGGCAGCGGCTTTACCATTCGTGCCGGCGGAGAAAAATTCGGCCCGCTGGAATCGTTGAAAGGCAGCCTTGTCACCGACGAGGAGTACCGGCCGCGCAAGGTGGTCCTGCGCGGCTTCTTAGGAAGCCAGTTGGCCTGTGAGGCCTCCATGCAACGCACCGCACAGGGTCAGCGCACGTTCGACCTGACCGTGCAGCCGCGCGTGGCCGGCGTGGACGCGGCCCAGATCCAAAACATCCCGCTGTGGCGCTTTCATTCGCGCGTGGAGGACTTAAGCGAGTTACCACGCGGCCAGGACGAAGCGACCCTGGTGCGCTTTGCAGTGGAGTTCAGTTCGCAGGACTTTCCCGTCTCGCCGCTCCTACCACCCGGCGTACGGGACGTAAAAGGACGGCTTTTCGTGTCCGGTCGCTACACCGCAGAGCGCACGCTTTGGCTGGATGACGTGAACTGGAAAAAAGGCGCGCTGCGCTACGGTGGCCCGGAGACGCTGCTGCCCCGCCCCAAGCTCTATGGCGAATTGTTCGCGGGGCTGGAACGCATGTGGGGTGGCGCATCTTCTGAATGGTGGCTACAGGATCTCGACGTGACCGGCAAGGCCAAGGTGGAATTTGACGCTCTAAACAACTTCAAAGGCTTCTGGGCGCTGGACTGGAAGATCCATTCCGCCAACGTCACGTATAAAGATACCGCGACCAACCTGGGTGCGGAAAGCATCGAGGTCCAAGGCAACTACCATCCCCAGGGCGAAAAAAAACGCGCCCTGTTTCTGATAGCAGGGCCTAAATCAGGCGACCGTGATTTTAAGTGGGCTTTCATCCTGGAAGGCGACGCGGGTGAAAAGGGCCTGCAGGAAATCCGCTTCATCGAGAAGGATGTGCCGGTCAAGCTGCATCCCCAGCGCGACAACCTTCCCAGCGATTACCGGCATGGTATTTTCAACAAGACCGTCACGCGGACCACCGTGGTCAACGTGTCGGACGGCAAACTGGAACGCGTCGTGCGACCGTAGGCGCTCGTTTTGCCGACACCTCACGACAGCGCAGGCACCGCAAGCCAGTCTCCAAGGGCGCTCATGTTCAAAGTCACCATCCACCCCGATAACAAAACCATTGAAGTCCTCGAAGGAGAGACCATCTTCGCGGCCTGCTGTCGCGCGGGCATACTGATCCAGTCCGCTTGTGGCGGCGTGGGCACGTGCACCAAATGCGTCGTGCAGATCAAGGAAAAAGCACCACCCGCGAGCGCCGCCGGCGTGCGCAACCTCAGCTGCGCGGAGATCGAACAAGGCTTCCGGCTGTCGTGCCAAATCAAAGTCCACCAAGACCTCGTGGTCGATATTCCGCCCGGTTCACGCTTTTACGGCGAACAAATCCTCACGGTGGGCGGCTGCGCGGTGATCATGCCTGACCTGGACCCCAATGTGCGGCAGTACCACGTCCACCTGCCCGAACCGCACATTGAAGATCAGGCCAGCGACTTTGACCGTCTCGCGCGGGCCATCGTGGAAGAAGAACCACGCCTGGAGGCCGGCCTGGAACAGCTTCGCGAGCTGGCCGATGTGCTGCGCGAAAGCGATTTCAAGGTTACGGCAACCGTTTGCGGTAGGCGCTTGATCAAGACCGAGGTCGGCAACACGCGCGGCACCATCTACGGCCTGGCTTACGACATCGGCACGACCACATGCGTCGGCTACCTGATTGACCTGACCACCGGCAAAGAATTGGCCCTGGCCAGCCGCTCCAATCCGCAAGCCGCCTACGGTCACGACGTACTGGCACGCGGAGATCACGCCGACAAAGGCCCAGAGCAGCGTCGCGAGTTACAAGAACTGATCGTCGGCTGCATGCAGGACATCGCCGAAGAATGCTGTCGCAAGGCGCACGTGTCGCCCGAAGAGTGCTACGAAGTCACCTTCGGCGGCAACACCATCATGACGCACCTGGTTTTCGGAATGAATCCGCGCCACATCACGGTCTCGCCCTTCACGCCCATTTGGTCACGCGCCAGCAAAGTCCCCGCTCTCGAGATCGGCCTGAAGCTCAGTCGCTGGGCGCGCGTCTACGCGCTGCCGTGCGTCGGCGGCTATATCGGCGGAGACATCACGTCCGGCATCATCGCGGCAGATCTGGAAAAGCGTGAAGACCTTACGCTCTTCGTAGACGTAGGCACCAACGGCGAAATCATTCTTGGCAACAAGGACCGCCTAATCGGCTGCGCCGCGCCAGCAGGTCCAGCCTTTGAAGGTGCAAAGATTTCCTGTGGCCTGCGTGCCATGTCCGGCGCGGTGGACAAAGTAAGCTTCAATCCCGAAACCGAAGACCTGGAACTGCACACCATCGGCAACCATGCGCCGCGCGGCGTGTGCGGTACGGGCCTGATCGACGCGGTGGCCACCTTCCTCGAAGTCGGCATGATTGATCCCAGTGGGCGCGTGCTAGAACCGGAAGAGGCCAAGGAAAAGCTCCCGCCCAAGCTGGCCGCGCGCATCCTACCCAACGACAACGGCAGCGACATCCTGCTCGCGAGCAAAGAACGGACGCTCGAAAAGCGCCGCGACTTGGTGCTTACGCAGCGCGACATCCGCGAACTTCAGCTCGCCAAAGGGGCCATCCGAGCGGGCGTCGATATGGCACTCAAAGTGTACGGTGTCTCCGGTGACCAGCTTAAAAAGGTCCTTATTGCCGGCGGTTTCGGAAACTACATCAATCCCGCTGCGGCGCTGGCCATTGGCCTCTTTCCCCCGGATGTGACGCAGGACCAACTAGAGTTCATCGGCAACAGCGCGGCCGTGGGTGCCAAGAAGTGCCTCGTTAGCCGCGCCGAACGCGTCCGCATCGAACGCCTCGCGCGCAGTGTGGAATACATTGAACTCTCCGGTCGCCCGGACTTCGCGGATGTGTTCATGACCGCGATGCTGTTTCCCGGAGCGGAAAGCTTGTAGCACGAGATCTCCTCGTTTCTGAACCCTTCAGTACGAAAATTTCGCTATCATGCCCGCGTGGAAATCCTCTGTATTTTGGCAGGTGCCCTGGCGCTGGTGTGCGCGCTGGCGCTGACGCCGTTGGCCCGCGCCCTGGCCCTGCGCATCGGGTTTGTGGATGTGCCCGGACCACGCAAGATTCACACCGAACCTATGGCCTACGGCGGCGGCCTGGCGCTCGCGGCAGGGTTGGCGCTCGCGCTGGTCGCAGTGTCCTGGAGTGTTCAGCAACTGCGCGGCAACCCCGCGTGGAGGGAATGGAATGAATGGATCGCGTTGGGTCGACTAAATCTCGACCTGCTGCAACTGCGCACGCTCGCCGTTTGTCTGGCAGGCGCGTTCGGAGTACTCCTGCTCGGCCTAGCAGACGACCGCTTCGCGTTATCGCCCGGCATGAAGATCACCTTCCAACTGGTGTTGGCGGTGGCAGCAGTCAGTGGTGGCGTGCGCATCACCGCGCTCGTGGGCGACAACCTGTTCATGCACATCGCGACCGTTTTGTGGATCGTACTCATCACCAACAGCTTCAACTTACTCGACAACATGGACGGCCTGTGCTCGGGCACCGCAGCCATTGCCGCAGGCGTACTCTCCATCGTGGCCATCGAATCCGGCGACGCACCGTCGGCCTTACTGCTCGCGGCGCTTTCCGGCGCGTGCCTCGGCTTCCTGAAGTGGAACCTCGCGCCCGCGCGCATCTTCCTCGGCGACGCCGGCTCGCAGGGGTTGGGTTTTCTTCTGGCCACGCTCAGTGCCTCGACCACGTATTACACCTACCAAGAGTCGGTCTTAAGTGTGGGCATACCGCTGCTGATCTTCGCCATCCCGCTCTACGACACGGCCTCGGTGTTCTGGATCCGTTTCAGTGAGGGCCGAGCCTTGTTCAAGGGCGACAACTCGCACTTCTCGCACCGCCTGGTGGACCTCGGTATGTCGCGTCGGCAGGCCGTGGCCACCATCCATCTGGCCGCGCTCGCCATCGCCTTACCTGCCGCCGTAATTCCACGCCTCGACACGGCCGCAGGGCTGCTGCTGGCCTCACAAGCGCTCCTTATTCTTACGCTCATTGCGCTGCTTGAATACGCGGGACGCCAGCACGCTGGCAAGCAAGGGCGGGACCATGAACGCCCTTGAATCTAGCCCGCCCGTCAGGCACGGCGGTATCGCGTGCGGTCTAGGCACCGACCTGTCCCGCGCGTTAGCGCTGGCCTCCGCCCTTTTGCTGGGCCTCTTCAGCGTCGCCATTACGGTCCAACCGCAATTGACAGCAGTCAGCGTTGAAGTCGGTTTTTCTGTGCTGCTGGGACTCCTTTTTGTTTTTACCGCCTTCAGCGCACGCGCGGCGCGTGGCGTATCGGGTGCGCTGCCGTCCGAACAACTGTGCCTGGCGCTATGCCTCTGGTTCGGAGTGACGTTGCTCGGGTTGCTGCGCACGCAACATGCGGGTGAAGGCGTGCCGCTGGCCATGAACTTTTTTCTATTCGGGCTGCTCTTGTTGGGTGCGTATGCCTTCATCTCGGTACAGCCTGCCGCGCGAGTTGTTCTGGCCCGGGCCATAGTGGCCATGGGCGCGGTGGAAGCCTTGTACGGGCTTTCGATGTTGAAGATTCAGCTTCCACGCCTGCGCGAACAAATCGCCGCCGACACGCTGCCCTTGCGTGACAACATGACCAGCCTGCTCGCGCAAGAACGTATCCATTCCGAAGAGATTTACGGCAGCTTCGAGATCGCCAATTCATACGCCGCGTTTCTGCTTGTAACCATTTTTGTTCAACTCGGCCTCTGGCTTGACGAGCGCCGCAAGCGCCCAAGCACCGTAGACGGCGCAAGCCCTTCTGCCGTCACAGGTGCCGATGTGCTCTATGTCGGCGTGCTGTTCTTACAGCTTGCGGCGCTGCGCCAGAGCGGATCCAAAGGCGCGTGGGTCGCGGCACTGCTCGGCGCGTGGTTCTTCGTGGCGCAAGCGTTGGCTCGCAACGCGCGGCGCACGAAGATCCTTGCCGCGCTGACCGCGCTCGGGATCGCGGCGCTTGTGGCCGTTCTCGCACTGCTGACCACGGGCGTGATCGAAGCCAGCTTGCTGGGCGAATCGTTCTCCATGCGTATTGAGTACTGGCGCACGGCATGGCGCATGGTGGCGGTAGAGCCTGTGCTTGGCCTCGGGTTGGGTAGTTTTGGCGACGCGTTCGCCTGCTTCAAGACGAGCCTTGCCACCGAAACCCGCCAAGCGCACAACGATTGGCTGCAACTGTGGGCGGAACTTGGTGTGCTGGGTCCGCTCGCCTGGGGACTGCTGTGGTGGACGGCCTTGCGTCCAGCTCCCACGCAACAGATGGAGCACCGTCCGCAGACGGATCCATATCCCGATGCTCGTAAACTCAAGTTTGCGGTCCTTGCAGGCGGACTCGCCGCTTTTGTGATCGTGTACACGGTGTTCGGCGGACTGGGCAGTGGCGACCTTTGGGACGCCCTATCCGGACAAGGCGACGCGTACACGCCGTTCGGCGCGCTCATTGCGCTCTTGTTGCCGGTCCTGTTCGCGGTAGTGAGCTTCTTTCCGCAGGATTCGGAGGAGGCAAAATCCACCTCGTCCAGCACTCGTCTGGCCTGGGGTATCCGTGCGGCGGTCGGCGCGGTGCTCGTCCATCAACTGGTGGATTTCGACCTGCGCGCGCCTGCGGTGATGGCAGCACTGTTTCTGCTGGCGGGCCTGTTGCCAGCACAACAAGCGACGAGTGCAACGCCAACGCAGCGGGTGCTGCCGCGCTTATTCTTTTGGACTGCGGCGGCGCTGGCCTTGGCACAACTGCCTGCGGCCATCGTCTTGCATGTCGTCTCCGGCCAGGCGCGTGATGCGGCCTCCGTGCATGAAGAGGAAGGGCTGGAAAGCACCCGCCGCATGGCTGCTGCCGCCACGAACACCGAACGCGAACGCATGCGTGCCGCCTCCATCGAAGCGTTGAAAAACATGACGCGCGAGCGGGAACACGCTTTTTCCGCCACGCCGTACGACGGCCAAGCGGCCTTCGATCTCGCCTTGGGTTACCTGACGCTGCGTCAGCACGGCCTGCGGAACTGGTCGGCGACAGGCGGTATCTCGAACGAGCGCGACCTTGGTTCATTGGCCCGCGAGCGTCTGACGGACGCGCTGCGTCTACGCCCTTATTGGTCCGTGGCACGGAGCATGGCCGGCCATCATGAATTGAACCAAGGCCGGGAATTGCTTATGCAGCAAGAGGTAGAGAACGCCGCGCTGCATTTCGAGGCTGCCGCAGGCCATTATTGGGAAGGCGCACGACTTTATCCGCACGCGCCGGCCTTTGCCATGCTGGCGGGCGACGCCTTGCTGTTACGCAACCTGCCCAAGGCTGCCGCGCACGCATACGCGCAGGGCTGGACCGCAGACGCTCAGATTTATGATCCCAATCAACGCTTTGCCGCCATCTTCCACGATGCGCGGCCTGGTTGCCTAGCGACGATGCGGCATGGTCGTGACCTGGAAGTAGCCGCGCTGCTCGTGGGCGCAATCGATCCAGACGCGCCGGGCGTGCTCGCACGCCGCATGTTGCTGGCCGCACGCGAACGCCTGGAACTTCGCGCAACCCAAGCGCCCGCCGAAGCGCTGCGCGCCGCGAACGCGGCGTTGCTCAAGACCTGTCAAGATTTGGCGCAGGCCGCTCCTGACGAAGCGCACGCGACGTTGTTTCTTGCTGTGGCGTTAAGCACGTCCACCCACGACGCGGTTGCGCGTGAGGCGTGGGCCAAGGCGCACGCGCTTATCGAGCAAGCCCGCACCGCAGGTCGTCCCACGCCCCTACCTAAAGTGGTTGAAGAGTTGCGCAGATATTTGGGCGTACCGTAAACACCACGCCACTTTTCGTGTTATCGTTCATCACAAAGACACCAAGCGCACAAAATACAACCTGGTCATTCACGTTCCGACCATCGCCGTACTTGGTGTTCTTTGTGTTTTTGTGGTGAACGTGTACGGATGGCGCGCGGCAGCTATGTGGTCACGTCCACTCTGATTGCCGACTACGGCCTCTGCTTCGCTTGCTCTAGGGCCTGCTTGGCCCAGGCGGGTTCGGGCTTGAAGACTAGGCGAATCTTGGTCCAGGTGTGTTCGCCGTTCTCGCCGATGAAACTTGGGTGGAAAACCGAGAGCGTCTCGGGCGATTTGACATTGCCAACCACGGTGCCGTTGACCGTCCACTTGAACTCATCGCTTTCGCGTGCCGCAACGATATTGGTGTCCTTACGCCAATCCTCCGCCTTGGGGCCTTTTGCCTGCGCACCATCCCAGGCTTCCAGGTGCGGCAGATAATTGTAGGGCCTAAAGACCAAGCGCGCACATTTCTGGGCAGTCATGCCAGGGGGCACAAAGTAAACGCCCAAGCGGACAGGCTGCGTTTGCTGGGTTTTCCCCACTGCTTCAAGACGCTGTAGTTCAGCGATGGGCGCAACGAAACGTGCATGCGACCATTCGCCCCCGAAGGGCGGCACGGTCATCCACCCGTTTCCAAACTGCAATTTGCCATGGCCGCAAACCCAATCCTGTAATTGGCTAGGGTGGCTGAAATCGTAATACAGTTCCACGAACCCACTCCGCAGCTTGCATTCCTTCGCATGGAAGACCTTCAACCAAGGATTGGGGTTCAGATGTTCGTCGGCGATCTGCCGTTTGGATGCTAAATCCGCCGTGCTTTCCTTGCCGGACTTGGTCGCGCCATGCGCGGGCGCAAAGGCATCGATCCCCTCGAGGACCTTCTTCCATTGCTGGCTCTGGAAGAATTTTCCGATTTTGGCTACCGCCGCTTTGGCCTGCTGTTCCGCCTCGCCCACGTTGAGCAAGTCCAGTTTCTTGCCAATGCGCACGCGGTCGGACTCGGCGAGTTGCGGCAAATGCAGCAGGGTCTTGTCGAATAACCCGCGCGCAAAGTAGTAATGCGCCAAAGGCAGTACTTCAGCTTGGTTGCCCGCCGCACGAACAATTTCGTCGGGAGACACTTTCGCTGTGGTAAGCGTCAAGATGGCCCCACCTTCCACCTTAACCAACAGGCCTTTGCCCGCTTCGTACTTCTCCACCTTGGCTTTCACCGCGTTGGAAAGTTTGGCCATATCCGACGGCAGGTCCACCGTGTCCTTGGCCTGGCCGATGGCCTCTAGGCCGACCTCTTCCAGAACGGCGGCGGCGGCGAGATCCTTCAATTCCTCTGCGGTACGATCCTTCGCAAGCTTAAACTCATCGTTGCGCGCCAGTATCTGCAACTCGTCTTTCAGCTTATTCAAGTCCTTGGTTTTGGCGCGGCTGACCAGTTCTGATAGAAATCTCGCCTGGGCTTCGTCAATTTCTTGATCGCTGGACGGCTTCACGGGGGTTGGCGGCTCCGGCTTCAAAGCGGGCTGGACAAGCGCAGGTGGCTCCGGAGGCTCTGGCGGCTCCGGCTGGGCCGGTTCGGGCACTAGGGGCGTAACATGCCGCACCGGCTCCGGCGCAGGTTGCGAAAGCTTTCGTTCCGCTGTGAGTTGGTGAGCCGCCGTCTTCTCCACTACCGCAGGCGTTGGCACCGTCTTCTTAGCCGGGTTGTTTTGAGCAGTATTCTGAGGTGGAATCTGATCCGAATTGCCGCTCGATGCCCAGAAAAGCAAGCCCAATAGCACAATAGATGCGAAGCCCACGCCAGCCAGAACCGCCGGTGAGGCACTCTGTTTCGCGGATCGCACCGCAGCCCGACCGCCGCCCACTGGGCTGACCGGTCCTGTGGTCACGCCGCGCGCTCCCACCGGCACCCGCGGTCCAGTGGTGCTCATGACCCTGCGCGCTGCGCGGTTGCTACGAGCGGGGTGCGCGCAAGACGACTTGCCTTTGAAGTTCAGCGCCGCTGGAGGGTGGCCCTCACGAACCAACTCCAGGTCCTTGATCAGTTCCGCGCAATTCGCGTAGCGGTCATTGCGATCCTTGGCCAGCATTTTACAAATTATGGCTGCGATGTCTTCCTGCACGTCTGTGTTTTCGTCGTTAACGGCAGGCGCGTGCTCGATCAAGTGCTGCGCCATGATGGACGCGGCCGTCGGCGCGGTGAAAAGCGTCTTGCCCGCCAGCATGTGGTAGAACGTGGCACCCAGAGAGTACAGGTCGGCGCGGGTATCGATTTCCTTCTCGCCGCGCGCCTGTTCGGGCGAGATGTAATGCGGCGTGCCAACCGCCATGCCGGTCTGGGTCAGCGAGGCGTTCTCTTCAGGCTCGGTGCTGCGCGCCAGTCCCAAGTCGCACAGCTTGGCGATGCCGTCGGAGGTAAGCATGATGTTGTCGGGCTTGATGTCGCGATGAATGATGTTCGCCGTGTCCGAGGCATACTGCAACGCTTCCGCGATCTGTTGGATGATGGGCACGGCCGCTGCCACAGTGAACGGACCTTTATCTTTGATCAGCTTCTGGCAGGTCTGACCTTCCACGAACTCCATGGCAAAGTACGTGTAGCCGCTGTCTTCGCCACAATCGATGGCACTGATGATATTTAGATGATTGAGCTTCGCGCCTGTCCGCGCTTCACGGATGAAGCGTTCCTTGAATATCGCGTCCTGCGCCAGCCGCCTGGGCAGGATCTTGAGCGCGACGATGCGATCCATACTCTTCTGGCGCGCACGGTATACGGCACCCATGCCGCCCTGGCCGACCTTCTCGAGGATCTCGAATCCAGCCAGGGTGGTACTGGTTTGCTTGCTTTCAGCCATCCGCGTACGAACCTCACAGGTGCCCTACTGCTACAAAATAGTCCAGCCGTTTAACGAGGTCTTAGGTCAATGCGAACGTGCGCGCTGCCTTCCCATAACCGGATGACGCATCGTGGGAACACCAAACTTCATCTTTCCGCGATTTCATAACCCCAAGTGTACGAGGCATACCACGTATAGGAAAGCTCAACCAGCCGATCCAGGTCGGGGTGTCTAGGCGTTCCTCACTAACAGAGCAAAATTTGTACACCCGCGCCTCGATCATCTTCCAACCGCTTGACTTTGATGGAGTTAACTTCATACTTTTCGGCCTCGCACTTGTTAAAGAGGATACGCGTGTTCTACAGTCCAAAATTGGCTAAACAGCCCATACTTGGTGTAGCGAGCTTGGCCGCCACGGAAACGATGCCTACTGCGGCAGTCCGCAATGCGGTTTCGCTTCAAACTCCGGCCCTATGCCGCACCCCAAGCACCTTGCTTCTTTCGATCCTGCTGCATACGGGATTGGTAGGCTTGCTCACGGTGGCCCTGCCCAGCGTACCGCACTCCGCCCCTCCACCGTCAGAACTTGATACCGTACTCTTGCTCGCGCCTCTTGAAAGCCTGCGGCTGATTCCACTGGTTGAGTCCCCGTCCTTGCCCGCTCCTGAAAGCGCCTTCCCTGAATGGTACGTCCCCGTCGATGACATTCTGGAATCCAGTCTCAGCATTTCGGAAGAGCCATTCGATCTAAAAGCGCCGGACCTGGCCTTGGAAGCCGAGACGCTCGCCCTGCCCGTGTTGGCGCAGTGGGATGCCGTCAGACTTCCTGTGGCACCTAAGCCTACCCCCGCAACGACCGGCGTCGCTCTTGCCAGTGCGCATGGCGGCGGTGGAGGTGGCGCAGGCCCGGCCGTGATCGGGACTGGCGGAGTGGCATCTTCTTCCGAACAGGGCGGCGGCGTGGGCACAGGCACAGGCAGGGGTGCGGGAACAGGTTCCGGGGCAGGTACTGGCCGAGGAACCGGCTACGGCGCGGGCACAGGTACGGGTGTTGGAGATGGCCCCGCGCTGAGGCAACCCCGCGCTGGCGGCGCCACTAAGGGCGCGTCCATCCTATCGACCCTCAGCCCGGCATACCCCGACGCGCAACGCCGCGCAGGACGCACGGCCGTCGTCCTGCTGGAAGTGCTTATCAACGAGACGGGACAAGCTCTGGAATTTCGCGTGCTGAGCGGCGGCGAGATAAAAGATTTTGCTGCAGCCGCCCTCAAGGAAGCGCGTAAGGCGCGCTACGCCCCGGCGCTCGAAGACGGCCATGCTGTGCCTGGCTACGTACGCATCAAGGTTGAATTCAGACTTAAATAATCAGTCGTGTAGGGCGGGCACTGCCCGCCTGTGAGCGCCCTTCAGAGCACAGTTCGGGGGTGCAGCCGTCCCGTGCTGTTCTTTCGGACTTGAACGACAGGCTGTTCCTTGTGGGCTTTGTGGTGAACGGTTACTCCTTTTCAAATCTGCACAGGCCGGTCAACTGGAGCACGATAAGCAGGAGAAACAGAGGGATAATCTTCAGGTACCGAGGGGCTAGGCGCACCGGTTCGGAGCAGAGTCGAAACAACCATTCGAGTCCACTCCGCTGCATCCACCGAGGTGCCTGCGGCTTGGTGCCCGCATGAAAATCAAAGGCCGCGCCCACTCCAATTAAAAGCGGTGCCTGAAGCCGACTGCGGTGTGCGTGCATCCAAAATTCCTGCTTGGGCGTGCTGAGGCCGACCCAGACGATGTCTGGCCGCGCAGCATTGATAGCTTCCACCACTGCGCGGTCTTCGTCGGGTGTCAGTGCTCTAAAGGGCGGCGTCCAGACTCCGCAGACCTGGAGGCCGGGGAACCGTACCCGCAAGCGTTCGGATAGCTTTTCTACAACACCGGGCGCGCCGCCGTAAAGAAAGTGTCGGTAGCCTTTG
>Ga0114940_10000345_pt1 | contig 23720 bp, 19 predicted proteins | sample ColdCreekSource_FD_87195 | JGI IMG/M metagenome (GOLD analysis project Ga0114940, IMG submission 87195) | Groundwater microbial communities from Cold Creek, Nevada to study Microbial Dark Matter (Phase II) - Cold Creek Source | ecosystem: Environmental > Aquatic > Deep subsurface > Groundwater ... | reverse complement strand
TCCACCCAAGGCCGTGTCCAGGATCGGATCGAAGATTTCCCACTCAATGACTTGGTTCAACCGGTTGAGCGGATCGCCTTTCTGTTCCAGAAATTGCATCCGCATCTCGACATCAAAAAATCCATCGCCTGTAACGGTAACCTTGGACTTGCGAGAGGTTTCCCTGCTTCAGGCCATCCAGCATCTGACGGAGGCCACTGGCTTTGGGTATGAAATTCGAGACAGCACCGTCGTGATCAGTTCCCCTCAAACAAGTTTCCACTTCCAGACTCGCCGCTTCGATGTGGTGTTCGAAAGCGCAGACGCAGGTTCAGGCAATGCAGAGGTGGATCCTCGGGATATTTTGGCAATGCTGAAGGCAGAGGGGGTGTCATTTCCCAATGGAACCGGCTTCAGTTATCCCAGCCATGGTCAGGCGGGTAGCGCTCTCGTGGTCACGCATACCAGGGAAACGCTCGATCAAATCGATCAAATCCTGAGCAAGCTGGCGAAGCCGCCAGCAGTCCGGATATTTAACCAATCTCATAGAATGTTTCTGCCGGTGAGGTTGAACAATGGCGCACAGTCCAGCAGACGGCGGTCGTTACTATAGATTTCTGTGAACCCCTGGTGTTGAGCACATGCCAGATGGATCGCATCGCTGGCGCGCAAGAAAACTTTTCCTGTGGAAAAAAGCTGTGTGATTCGTTGAGCGGTCTGCAGGATCAAATCCGTGGATAGCGGAAAAAGGATCCATACACCGCTTTGAATATCCTGATTGAACAAGCGTGAAACTTCAGTGGCACGACCGCCGGCAAGGTATCCTTCTCGAATGTGCCGGAGGAGGGTACAGGCAAGCTCCGCTCTGACCAACTCGCACGATGCTGTTTCTCCTGTCTGCCTTGCCAGGGCGCGCACCTCCGGTGCCCCAGGTTCATTCAAATAACATTTGGCAATGTATGCCGTGTCAAAATAGATCACGAAGGATCGTCTCTCATTTCGGAGATGTAGACACCGGAATCCACAGGGATGGGCGGCATACTTGCAATCCAAGCTTCCCGATCTGGCAACGGCTTGCTGAGCAGAGATGGGTCGTATGAGATTAAAGTCGCTACCGGAATCCCTCGATCGGTGATGACAATCTGCTGCCGGGAAGCTCTCCGCACCCATTGTCCAGTAGCCTGATGGAGCGCTCGAATCGAAATCGCTTTCATAGATACAGTGTGTCACGCGTTACACATTATGTCAAGTCTCCTGATCGTTCCGACGACGGACATTGGTGATGAATCAACTGAAGAACATCAAATGACGAGAAAAAATCCGTGATTTCCGGGAAAAGCTTCCCCATAAAGAGTAATGAATGAATGTGGAAGTGTTTTGCGGCGGAGCCGTTCAGACGAATGCCTATCTCCTCTCCCACAACGGGATTGGGCTGGCAGTGGATGCCCCTGAAGGAATGGCCGATTGGGTAAAGGATCACTGTCACAATGGGGGGATCCGGCTTGCCGCCCTTCTTTTGACTCATGGTCACTGGGATCACATTCTTGATGCTGCAAAGATTCAACAGCAGCTGAAGACGCCGGTGTGGATCCATCGTGACAGCGCGCCGCTTCTGGAAAACCCTGCCATCCAGGAAGCCTTCAATCCATCCTGCCAAATGCAGCCATGTCGGGCGGATCGTGTGCTTGATCGGGAAAGTCGGCTGCAATTGGAAATTTTTAAATTTGAGCTGTTGCTTTGTCCGGGGCACTGTCCGGGTTCACTTTGTTTTTATTTTGGAAAGGAAAAGATGTTGTTTGGCGGCGATGTGTTGTTCGCAGGTGGAGTGGGACGATGGGATCTACCTGGAGGTTCTGAAACAGCATTGATGAATTCAATCCAGCAAAAAATCCTGGTTTTACCTGATGATACGGAAGTGTTTCCGGGGCATGGGTCTTCCACCACCATTGGCGACGAGCGACGCACAAATCCCTACTTGTTGGGGCTTGTCTCAAAATCTGGGTCCGCTAAAACGCAACAGTAGCCATGCCTTTCAAACGCGATGATCCGGCCCTGTCCAGGAGCGGACACTCCACCCGCTGGTTCCGTTATCCATGGAGCCGGTTCATTCTGTGGGAAATACATTATCCTTGGTGGACTTTGGGACTGGGTCTGATCATCGTGGTCGCATTGGTGTGGCAGGGCGGAAAATTATCCAAACGTCTTCGGGGAGGGTTGGTTAGTCTGCCGGGAAGTGAAAGCATGCAGGTTCTTCACACAGCGGAACGGGATTTCTCAAAGGCAATCGCGTATCCCACCATTCTGGTTCAAGAAGGGCTTGGAACGGTTTCTCAACTTGAGGGAAGCTGGAGGACTGCTCTCCATGCCACAAGGCGCGTTGGTTCTGTCCGCGAAGTGATTGATATGCACCTGGGACGAAAAATCGTGGCAAACGTGACGATCAATACCCACTCTTTTCGCGAAGCTCAGGAAATGATCAGCGTCATGCGCAAAGAGGGCCTGCCCGATGATTGTGAAGTCGCGGATTTGAAAGTCACACGGGATGGGCGAATTCTGGCAGTGGTGGAAACCGACGCGCGTTCATTCAAGGAGGGAGATGCCCGGCGAAAACTACTCGAGGACAGTCTGGCCAGAATGCAATTGCCGGAGGGATCCTTTACGGAAATTCAAGTCACCCGACATCCACGCCGCAACTTCGCCATGGTGGAAGCGGATGTTCATTCCTATCAGGAGGCGGAGTTGCTGACAGCAAATCTTCAAAAGGCATTGCATGAAACAAACCTGCCCATTGGCAACCGCGTATGGGTGACCGGACTTCCTGCCCTCTTCTATGATTTGAACCGGGAAGCGATGTCCACGTTGAAAACAGCGGAATGGATTGGCCTGCCAATTTGTTTTTTATTGCTGGTCTGGGTCTTCGGCTCTCCCACCGCAGCCATACTCCCCATCGTGGTGGCGGTGGTGGCGCTCAGTACAGGGTCAGCCGTCATGAGCAAGGTGGGCAAGTACGTCGAAATTTCCATGTTCGTGCCAAGTGTGCTTTCCATGATTGGTCTCGGTGTGGGCGTGGATTATATGCTCATCCTACTGTCGCGGTTTCGGGAATGTGTTCCCCGGCATGAAAATGTGGATGAAGCCATCATGGAATCCATACACCTGACCGCACCCACCCTGTTTGGGTCCGGCTTTACGGTGATGGTTGGTTTCTCGGCGCTGGTTTTCACGCCGATCACGTTATTTCGCGCCCTGGGAATCGCGGGCATCGTGGTGATTTTGAGCGCGCTGGCCTGTATTTTCATTCTGGCGCCGCCGCTTTTCAAAATCACCCGCCGTTTTATCCTCTGGAAGGATCCTGTGGAAGCACGACCGCCTCTTTGGAAAAAGTGGACTCACTTTGTCATGGAACACCCCTTGCTTTGTCTCACCAGCGGACTTTTTCTCATGTTGATGATGTCCATACCCGCACTCGACATCACCACTGCCTCCCTGAACCCGGACAACCTGCCGGACAAACTGGAATCACGGCGTGGTTACAACCTGTGCAAAAACGGGTTCGGCGCCGGCTGGCTGATGCCGGCGGTGATCGTGGTTGAGAAACCCAAGGGGATCAGTGAGGAGGCTTATCTGCAACGCGAAGCCGCCTTTATTCAGAAATTGAGAGCGATGGATTCCACATTTGATGCTGTGGGGGCCAGTGACCTTTCCGCTGCGCAGTCACGCGGGTTTAGCATCGAAATCCCATCCAATTTTTTCATTTCCACAAGTGGACGCAATCATCTCATTTTGGCCATGTACGATGGCAACCCGATGTCGCTTGATGGGCGTCGCTGGGTGGATGAGATCCGTCAGATGGGACGCAGCGAATGGAACCGGATCCCCGGTTTTTCCTCGATGGTGGGTGGTGTGGTCGCCAGCACGCTGGATGTGGACCAGGCTGTTCGCGTTTATATCGTCAGGACAGCCATCTTCTGTCTGACAACGACGTTTTTCTGTTTTGCATTTTTCTACCGCTCGATCCTGATTCCCCTTCAATCAATCGTGATGAATCTGTTGTCAGTGAGCGCGGCTTACGGTTTTCTGGTGATGTGGTTCCAGAAGGGCGTGGGAGCCTGGATCATGCCCTTCCAGGTGGGCGCTGCGCAGGGCATGAATTCCGTGGTGATTCTCCTTCTCTTTTGCGCGCTCTTCGGTCTCTCGATGGACTACCAGGTTTTTCTCATCAGTCGCATGGCCGAGGAATGGCGACACTCTCACAACAATAAACTGGCGGTGCGCCACGGCATCGAACTGACTGGCCGGGTGATCACGGGGGCTGCGGCTGTAATGATCACAATCTTCCTGTCGTTCGCCTTTATCTCGGTGCTGGAGACGCGTCAACTCGGCACCGGCATGGCAGCGGCCATCACGTTCGATGCCACCATCATTCGCCTGCTCATCTTTCCATCGACAATGCTGTTAATGGGCGATCTCAACTGGTGGTGGCCGTTTCGCAGGGTAAAACCCGGACATCATCCGCCGGGACATGACTTGAAGTAGTTCGGAACTTCGAAAAGCAAATCTTCAATGTCAGCAAGCGCCATGTCCCATCTCAAAATCCCGGCGACTCAACCGGTTGCAAAAGCTCCGAGAGAGCTTCAATCACCTTATGCCCGGAAATCGCCTGGCCCGGTGATCCCAATCTTTGGTAGCCCCGGTTCAGGCGACCGTGGAAACGCACGAAGATCCGATCCGAAAATGGATCGGCCATCATGTTCTTATCAAGTGCGGCCTTGCTGGCTTTCAATGTATAAAGCTCGGTGGGTTCCGGTTCCTCATCTTTCTTCGCCGATTCCACAACAGACCAAAGCCCCTTCAGATCACACACCCTGTCCATCTCGACCGACACATGACGGCCGTTCGGATCCAGTTTCAGCAGATGAAACACCGCCTCATCGCGATCCTTCACCGGAAGGTGAATATGCTTCGCCAGTTCCTGAATATGCTTCCAGGCATTCACATAATCGGTATCAAGCTTCACGGCCGCGCGATACAACGAAAGAGCCTCCGGATATCTCCTCTGATTTTCACGGAGATAGCCGAGGAGATAATGCACCTGGGGTTTTTGCGGCATCTTTGCCACCAGTTCACTGAAAACCCGTTCAGCAATACTCTGTGCCGCTTGTCCCCTGAATACTCCTTCACATCCAAAACAATGACTCTCCATGCGTCCGAAGCTATCCGGCATCAGCTCGTAAGCGCGACGATAATGTTGTGCAGCCTCTTCATGCCGACCCGCGTCTGACAATTGAACGGCTAGACGGGATTGGATGCAGTAGGCATCCGCAAAATAGGTGAGCGCCTCCTCATACATTTTGATCCCCCGTGTCAAGAGACCACTCTTGTAGAAACGGTCCGCCTTTTCCGCAAGGCGAACGGCCTGAACGACCCTCTCGAAGAATTCCGCTTCCTTTGCGTTGCCCTGCGCCGCGCGAATCCGGGCCATGACGGCATAGACCTGCATACGATGTCCGGGCCCCTGTTCGCCATCGGACGGATCGATTGCAATCGCCTGTTTGGCAGCCTCTTCGGCCTCCTTGAGACGACCTGCTTTCAACAAAACTTCCGCCTTCCAAATCAAGGGGCGTTCTTCGAATGGATCGCTCTGAAACAGTCGGTCGAGGTATGCAAGGACGTTTGAACTGTCTTCGAGTTGCAGCAGAAGCTCACAGGATGGGTCGTACCCGGCGTTGTGCTGAAGCACGGCATGCAGAATCTTTAGAGCTTCACTCTTCCGCCCGGCTTCAGCCAGAGCCTTTGCGACCATGTAACCCAGGGGAGGTTCCTTCGCAGTATGAAGGTAACCGGAAGCCTGCTTGTGGTAGATTTCGGCAAGATCCGCCACACCCCAATGGGACGATTGATCCAGAAGCTCCAAAACTTTTCCGTGCTGTCCCAGCTGGTGATGAATTTTCACCAGATGGACAAGGGCCCCTTGCAGATCATCGTTTCCCATGCCAATCGAAAAACGCCGGCTCTGACTGTCCGATTTCAGAATCATCCGATCCAGATGATCCTTCACCAGCTTTTCCGCTTCAGCCCCTCGCCCGAGATCAATCAGAAGCTCAGCTAATTGGTCGATAAACCCTTTTGCCCGGTAAAGAACGCTGGCGTTTTTCCCCTTCTCGATCTCCGCAAGCGCTTGTTGCACGATGGGGATGCCCGCGCTCACCCATTCCTTGCGTCCAAGCAAGTGTCCACTCCATGCATACTTCAGGGCCAGTTCGCCGCGATCAACCTGGAACTCAGCAGCAACTTTTCCTGAAGAGGGGGCAGCTTTCAGACTCAAGGCTTGCTGGATTACATTCACTGCTTCTTCGATACGGTCGGCTGCCAGGAGCGCTTCCGCCAGGTGTTTCAAAATCACCGCGTGATGTTCCGGACTCAGTCCTTGACGCGTGGCCGAGGTCAGGGCCAGCTTCAGCATCGGCTCGGTTTCCCCCACGCGTGCCGATAACGACACATAGTCACCCCAGAAAGGCAGGTCCGGATTTTCGGTCAATAACTCGTGAAAGAAGGCGTGGACCGCTTTTGTAAGTCCCGCCCGATCGAGTGATGCCAAATTGTGATGGAGCGAATGGAGCGTCATCCCACCAAAGCGAAATTCATCTTCAGTATCCGTTCCATAACTTTTGGCAACGGTTATTGCTTCCTTGGGTCGATTAGCCGCAATGAGGCCCAGCAGGTAATATTGTTTGGCTTCGCTGCGTGAATAATCGAAGAATGACATGTCCGATTCCGTGGAGGGGGCTGTTCCCAAAAGTGAGCCGACGAGTTTGGTCAGGAGTCCAACTGAAGACGATGGAGAGGTCAACGCCTTCTTCTTGAGAGGAAACCACTTGTCCAGGGCTTCATAGAGCCGCAAGGCATCCGGCGAGATAGATTGAACCAGTTTCCAAGGCGGGGATTTCAGTTGATCGATCATCTCCAGTGCCAGTTGACGAGCCAGCTCCTGCGTTCGATCGCCCACGTTGATGTCAATCTCAACCTGCGGCAACACCAGGGATCGTTTTAGCAATTCCCTGGCTTTGACTTCACCAACCAATGTGACCAGATCGGGGATCTGGAACGTTGTGGGAAAATTACTGTCACTAATCTGATGGGAAGCGAAGCGCGTCTCCAGCGCTCTGATTACCATTTGCGGATCATCGGAGCTATCGAGCAGGAACTCCTGCAGATCGGTGATGGATTGCAGTCCCATGAAAGAGCCTGCTCCGATCCGCTGATTGGCGCGGGCTTGATCTGCGAGCGCCGTCAAATCCTTTTGGAAGGCCGCCTGATCTTGCATGAGAAGATCCACAAAAACCCGGAGGGTGCATGTGTGAAGTCCCTTCCTGCCCGTGGCAGCAGGCCGGGCACGGACCTCCTTCGCCAGTGCGTCCCACGACCGGGGATCCGGCAGCGCCGAGACTAATTGTGAAAAATCGATCTCATCAGCACCGGACTTGCTGACCAGCCGATCTGCAAGCACCAACCATGCTTTGGCAGCTTCCTCGGGTGAGAGATTTGATCGATTCTTCTGAAAAGCTTCAACCGCGGTTTTCAGATCACCACCAGCCGGGGACGATGGCTTTTCTGCTGCTTGAGCCACAAAGCCCACCATGAAGGGCATGCATAGCCAAATCCACCAAAGGATTGTTAACCACGGTTTCCTTATCATCATAGCCGCTCTTTCATTCATATTTTATAGAGTGCCGAATGCATTCATAACACCATTAATATCGCTTTTCAGCTCATGCGTATTTCAATTTGCGTGCATCAATACTTCGGCACGCTCGGATCGACGTGCGTGGCCCAGGCTTCGATGCCGCCCACCACATTTTTGAGCTTCTTGTAACCCTTTTCCTTGAGAAACTTTAAAGCGCGCCCGCTGCGCCCGCCTGTTTTGCAATGAAGCAGGATTTCCCGATGGGGATCAATTTCACCCAGGCGATTGGGAAGTTCACCGAGTGGGATTAATCGTGCTCCCGGGATTTTGGCAATCTGCCATTCATGCGGTTCACGAACATCAATGAGATCAAAATCCTCCTTCGCATCGAGCCGTTTCTTGAGATCCAGCACCATAATCTCCTCCGGACCGGGTTGTGAAACAGTCTGACCATTGCCGACGACGGATGTCGGTGTAAAACCACAGAACTGGTCATAATCAATCAGCTTTGTGAGTGTGGGTTTTTCGCTGCAGACAGGGCACTGTGGATTTCGACGAAGCTTCATCTCCCGAAATTTCATTCCCAACGCGTCGAACAGGAGCAACCGCCCAATCAGGGACTGCCCCTGACCCAGAATAAGCTTTACTGCTTCAATCGCTTGAATCACGCCGATGATGCCGGGAAGCACACCCAGCACGCCACCCTCGGCACAACTTGGAACCAGACCGGGAGGTGGTGGTTCCGGATAAAGACACCGATAACAAGGGCCGCCCAGATTTGGCGCAAAAACCGTGGCCTGACCTTCGAAACGAAAGATCGAGCCGTAGACATTGGGTTTTTTCAGCAGGACAGAAACATCATTGGCAAGGTAGCGGGTCGGAAAATTGTCAGTGCCATCGATGATGATGTCATAGCTCTTCGCAATCTCCATGGCATTCTGAGAGGTGAATTTTGTCTCATGCAGATCGAGTTTCACGTTGGGATTCACATCCCGGATCCGATCCGCCGCTGACTGGACCTTGGGGCGTCCCACGTCCTTGGTGCCATGCAGAAGCTGGCGTTGAAGATTGGAATGATCCACCACATCAAAATCAACCAGGCCCAACCGGCCCACACCGGCCGCTGCCAGGTAAAGCGCCAGCGGCGAACCCAGGCCGCCCGAGCCGATGAGCATGATCGAAGCCGCCTTGAGGTGTTTCTGCCCCTCGATCGTTACTTCGGGCATGATGAGATGGCGCGAATAGCGCGCCACCTCTTCGTTGCTCAACGTGATTGCGCTGACGCGGCTGGAATCAAGAATGGATGGCATGCGCGCATTCTATCATCCTCTCTGAGAAACACAAATCTCTCAGCGGCAGTGGAGTTCCATACTCAACATGGAGGCGCTTTTCCAAAGCGACAGAAGGGGTGGGTTTTTGTCAGGTGGTTTTGAGATCACTGTCAGGCAGCCAATAAAAGTGCTCCTGTAGGAACCACTTGTTCGCCAAGATGAGAAAGCGTCACTAGGCATGTTCCCTCATATGCTTTCATCACCATTTGATCCAAATTCTTCCGGATGTCTGTAATCAGGGATTCCCCCAGTTTGGCAACTCCGCCTCCGATAATCAGAACCTGTGGATGAAAAAGATGGATGATGTGAGATAAGCCCAGGGCAATATGGACGCACAGGTCATCCCAGATGCGTAAGGCATCTGAATCTCCACGCTGACAGGCCTCACGAATAAAGCGCGCCTCCTTTCCCGGGCCATGTTTTTGAATCAATCCGGCCAGGTGCGAATGAGGATTTGTTTTTACGGCAGAGCGCGCCTTTTCATCCAAAGCCCATCCCGAGCAGAGATTTTCGAGGATGGGCCATTGCGCAGGGGGCAAATTGGGAAACGGAATGCGGGTGTGTCCGATTTCAATCTCTCCCGGATGATGTCCATGATAGATGCGGCCCATTTGGATGATCCCGCCTCCGATTCCACTGCCGATGGTCATGTAGAACACAGGATCCTTACCTTTTCCGGCGCCTAGTTTCGCTTCCGCCAGAGCGGCCACATTCGCATCATTGTCGGCTTTTACCCTGACCTTGAACTCCGAGGCAAGCCAGTTGGTCAGCTCAAAGCCATCCCAGCCGGAAATATGATGCGATTTGAAAATACGACCGGTTTTCCAATCGATCGGTCCTCCAAAACCAACGCCGATGGCTGAAAATCTGCGCTTTTTGCGAAGTTCAGTCAGTTCCAGAAGAATCTGTTTCTGAATTCCTGCTGCTCCGGCTTCGCGTGACACAGCAAAAGAGCACTTTTGCAGGATTTCTCCGGAGGGCGTTCCTAAAACAACCTGGATTTTAGTCCCTCCAATTTCAACACCGGCAAGATACACGTTTAAAAACGGATTCCAATCTTGACACTTTCTCCACCGTTCACATTCACATTCTGTCGCTTTGTAAGTCGACCTCGGTTGTAACTGGTTTCAATGCCAGGTTTAATGTCGGTTTGCTCCAACGACCCGGTCTCAGCCCCTGAAACCCAGGAAGCGACAAAGAAGAATATGAACATCTGCCGGCGCACCCGACCCAGACCTATTGCAAAAAGAACTTTAACAATCAAGCTGTAATAAAATAGCGACCGGGCTGGCAGAATCCAACGGATAGTTTCCTGCTCTAAAATCTCATGAATCCAAAAAAAGTTTGCGGATATTTTTCTCATAGGGAGGCTTCACCAGACCCTTTTCAGTAATAAATGCTGTCACATACCGATGAGGTGTGACATCGAAGGCCGGATTAAAAACCTGCACTCCATCCGGCGCCGTTTGTCGGCCAAATCCATGAGTCACCTCCCGGGGATTTCTCTCCTCAATCGGGATCTGATCTCCACTGGTTAGGCGCAGATCAATAGACGATCGCGGCACAGCACAGTAAAACGGAATGCCATGTTCCCTGGCAAGAATGGCAACGCCGTAGGTTCCGATCTTGTTCGCAAAATCGCCGTTGGCGGCCACACGATCTCCTCCCACGATCACCAGATCCACCATCCTCTGTGCCATCACGGTTGCAGCCATATTGTCGCAAATGACCGTCACGGGCACACCGGCGCGTTGCAATTCCCATGCGGTAAGACGGGCTCCTTGTAATAATGGACGAGTCTCATCCGCATAAACCGCAACCCGCATACCCTTCTCATGAGCTGCGTAAATGGGAGCCAAGGCGGTGCCATAACGGGCTGTAACCAATCCTCCTGCATTACAATGTGTCAGCACACGCGCGCCATCTTTTAAAACCTCCAATCCATGTTGTCCCATTGCGAGGCACACTTCGTGATCCTCAAGAACAATCCGCTGTGCTTCGGAAAGAATATGTTCCAAAACCCGGGGCACGGATTGGTCCCGATGAGCATCAATCACCCCGAGAATCCGCTCCACCGCCCACCGGAGGTTGACAGCGGTGGGTCGGGCTGAATTAAGATAGTCGGCCTGTTTTTGAGCGGTGGCACGGAAAGACGTCCAATCTTCCGTTTTGGAATCACGAAGTCCAAGGTACATTCCGAAGGCCGATGCCAGTCCAATGACAGGCGCTCCGCGCACGCGCAAAACCTTGATGGCCTCCCACACTTCCTCGGCCGTGGTAATTCGCAAATATTTTATTTCCGTGGGAAGCAGGGTTTGATCCAGGATGACCAACTCGTCATTTTCCCAACGGATGGGTTCAATGGTTGAGCTTCTGACCATTGACTTCGAACAGGGAAGTTACCGAACTATTGGTATGAATACAGCGGATGGCTTCTCCCAAAAGCGGCGCCACGCTCAGCACGGTGATCGGGCATCCCTTGCAGTCCACATGTGGCACGCTGTCCGTGGTGACCAGCTCCTTGATGGCGGATTTCTTCAAGCGTTCGACACCAATCTTTCCAAGAACAGTGTGTGAAACAATGGCATAGATATCGCCGGCGCCCGCATTTTTGAGAAAGGTGGATGCTGAAGCAAGTGTGCCCGCTGTTTCGGTTATATCATCCACGAGGACTACGGTGGCGCCTTCCACCTCGCCGATAAGATTCAGAGTGTCTACTTCCGTAGCGGACTTCCTGCGTTTTGCGACGATGGCCAGACCGGCATGCAACATATTGGAGTAGGCATAGGCCATTTTCAACCCGCCAACATCCGGGGAGACCACCACCAGATTTTTCATCTTTCGTTTCAGAAAATGGCGGTGCAGAACCGGGGCGGCGTAAAGATGGTCCACTGGAATATCGAAGAATCCCTGTACCTGTTGTGCATGCAGATCCATGGTCAGAATGCGATTGGCGCCAGCCGCCGTCAGGAGATTAGCCACCAACTTGGCCGTAATGGGAACACGAGGCTGATCCTTCCGATCCTGTCGCGCATAACCATAGAAGGGAATCACCGCTGTGATGCGATCCGCGCTCGCGCGTTTGGCCGCATCGATCATGATCAGCAATTCCATCAGATTGTGATTCGCGGGCGGGCATGTGGACTGGATGATGAACAGATCACGACCACGAACATTTTCATTGATTTTTACAAAGGTTTCGCTGTCCGGAAACGTTGTTACGGTTGTGTCGGTGAGCGGAACACCGACATGTCTGGCCATTTTAGCTGCCAGATCTCGATTCGAGTTTCCGGTGATCAGGCAAAGATCGGAACGGGAAGCAGACATAACGTGGGTAGTGATCAAGCAGACGCAAAGCCGCAAACAAAGTCAATAGGAGCTTTGTCTGACACAACAATTCTCATTATGGGTCTTGTTGGTATGGCGCGACCGCCGGGCGCGCCGCGATCGGAACCTAACACGGCGCGCCCGGCGGTCGCGCCCTACCGAAAACACACAATTCTGCGTTCAGGATGACAAACATTGTACGAGGACTTATGTCCGTGTGTATAAAAGAATTTCTGATTGCACTTGGCATTACTATATGCAAGTATAATTGCGTCTATTTTCTCCGACCAAAACGATATCGCAGGAACCATTCCCTTTCGCCCCGGTGGCAGGAAATGAGGTGTCCACGCGCCGCGTCCTTGAGATGCGACACACCAGTTCCTTCGGCAAGGGTTGGGGCCGTTTCGCCTCCCACTATCCGGGGACACAGGGTGAGATAAAGTTCGTCAACCATGCCCGCTCGGAAAAAAGCATCGTTCAAGGTGGGACCTCCTTCACATAAGACGGTTTTCACCCGGTATTGAGTTGCGAGAATTGAAATCAGTTGCGCAACATCCACCTCACGGTGCCCACAAACAATCAGATGACCGAGGCGGCCGAAAAGTTTGCGGCGGGATGAAGGTGCTGATTCACAGCACACAATCAAGAGCGGGGCTGTAAATATCCGGAATACAGGTAATCGGGTTGAAATATTCAACCGCCCGGAAACAATCACGCGCAATGGATGTGGTGTTTGACCTCGACGCAGGCGGGCCGCGCGCAACCTTGCGCTGGGAATACTCATGGTTGTGCGTTCAATGTCCACCGTGTTGGCCCCCACTGCGAGCGCATCATAAAGCGCCCGAATCTCCAAAAGGCGTCGTTTATCCTCATGACTGGTGAAGGTGGTTGGTTCACGCGCCACCGACGACACCTTCCCATCAACACTCATTGCCATGTTCATGATCACGAAGGGACGTTTGTGAGGTGAGGTCTGCATGGTTAGGCCTTTCACCCACGAAACGCACGGCACTGCCAGCTCAATGATCCTGCCTGCTGGTAGGTGGCGTGAAGGTTTCGATCGTTGGTCGCATGGTGATTCGCAGTGAGCGTCTCTCACCCACGTGATCATAGCCAACCAGAAACTTGGAATAGAACTCGCGGTCCGATACAGGTAACCCACCCAGTTCAATTTCCTGTCCGTTGCTGACGACCACCTCGGTCGTCAATTTTTGGATGGCTGTGGTCAGTGTCTCCTGATTGACGATATAGCTGAATTCAGGAGTCAGGCGCAGGCGGATCCGGTCGCCGATCACATACGGTTCCACCACCAATTTGGCCCCCACCTCCCGCCAACGCACCGACCCTGTCCAGAAACCCTGTTGGGTTCCGTAATTCCAAAACCATTCGGCATAGGGAACATCCATCCCGACCTGAAGATGTCCCTTGCCTCCACTGATTACCAAAAGCTCCTGCTGGACGATGGACGCCAGTGACATTCGCTGCTGGCGGGCCTCGACACTCGTAGATCCATCCGATGAAGAACCGGGAGTTCTTACAACCACTGACCCGGCGCGCGCGCGACCATCCACTGCAAAGGAATCAGAGGAGACGGCCGCATTCTCCTTGAAGCTCACTTGAATCCGCACGTGCTGGGCGGGAGCACGGATGCGGCGGATTACTTCCGCCAGCGCTGTATGACGGTCCGGATAATCGTAAAGAATAAGACGATAGTTGGTCTTGTCTGCGACGAGTTTGCCATCCGGAGAAACAATGTCCTTGGCAATACCCTCCGCAAGCTCGAAATCGGTCAGGCCAAGGGGGTAAGTCTCCACCATCATTTTGTCTGCTGCCGGAGAAACAGCGGCTGCCAGCATCCATAATACCCAAAAACTGTATACTCGGAGATGCATACGGGAACTATGCCAGAATTCACGCAAAAAACAAACCGCCAGCCGTGATTTGCAAATCGGTGTCTTTGAGTTATGATTCCTCACTTTTCCACAATGACAGAATCATCCTTTGCGCTCACCTTTACCTCCGCCTTTACCCTGGGACTGTTTCACAGTCTTGAGCCGAGCCATGCCAAGGTGGTTCTCGCCTCTTATTTTCTGAATCAAAAACGGACGGTAATGGAAGCGGTCATGTTTGCCATGACCGTTACCGCAGCTCATACACTGGTGATTTATCTGCTTGCGTTGGCGGGTCATGTTTTAGGCCCCCATTTCAATCAGGAAGTGGTCGAACACTGGGGCGGGAAAATCGGCGGTATTTTAATGATGGGCATTGGGCTCTGGATGTTCTGGAATGAACGGCGTGCCGGATTTCATCGGCATGACGGTAAAGAGTGCGATCATGCTCATGGACATTTTTTCCATCATCATGATTATCATCATGACCACCCTTCGCCCTCTTCGTGGCGACAGATTTTTGTTCTTGGTTTTTGCAGTGGGGCCGTTCCCTGCATGAGCGGTCTGGCGGTCCTGGTTCTGGCCTGGACCACAATCTCACCATGGTATGGTTTGTCCCTGGTGGCCACCTTCAGTTTGGGGTTGGGAGTTGTGGTGCTGGGCATGTGCCTGGTCATGCAACAAATGGCCCATGCCATGGATCGTTACTGGAAAAGCACGACGCGCTGGACCCGCTTTTTACCGGTCCTCAGTTCCGTTATCATCTTCCTGATAGGTCTGCTCGTAAGCCTGCATGGCCCATAGAGACACGAGAAGAACCCCTGGTTTTGGACTATGCCCGCCGACCGTCGGGATTAGTAGGGAGCTTCACCAAAGAAAACGGGCACCGCACGCCAAGGAGATAAGAGATGGGGATCTCTTAAAAACGTGTAGAGGTGCCCGTAAATGAAAATTAGAACTATAAGATCAGACAACACTTCCTTGCATTTCGTTCAAAAAAATCCCAGAAACGTTCCATGTCCATTTCCCAGCATTCGACTGAAACAGCTGTGTTTCCCCACCTGTCTGAAATGACCGCTTGGGGGGAAGCCATCAACCAGGCTCTCCAACGCTTCTGCGACAAGGATTGGAACTATAGCCGGATTTCGTTGATTGCCTGCGAATTAAGCGAGCTGGACTCTCCTTACATCCTGGCAGTGGAATGGCTCGATGTCCGGGGAAAACATGGTCAGGAAGAGTACAGGACATTGGTTGGGGAAATCACATGGGGCGAGCACCATTCAGATGAACTCGGAATGCTGGAAATCGCAAGCCTGAGATTAAACCGCGCCCTCATCGAGATCACCACGGCTGATTATTGGCATGGGATTCGTCCGATCATGCGTCTTCAGAAACAGTCCGATCTTTTGGCCAAAGGCCAAACCCATGGTTTCTGGTATCGAGTGGACGAGGTGCAAGGGGAGGAATTTGACGCTCGATGAAATGGGGTGCAAATCTGAAAGAGATTCCTTGCCCAATCCGCCGGACTTCCCATACCATCCTGTAATGACTCACTTCATCTTGCGCACGGCCATCATCTCCTGTCTGGTCAGCTTCCTGCTGACAGGCTGCGGTTCATTTCCAGGAACCTCCTCAAAACCATCGATTCCTCGCCTCCCTCCCACCGCAAAAGGCGTGCGAACGGCACCCGATGGGAGCGCCGTGGTCGAAGTGAACCTGCCTCCTGACACGGTCTTCGACATCACCGAAAGCTTCTTGCGTCAGAATGTAAAGGTCACTTTCGCCAATCGCACCAATCTGGAGTTCGAGGCGGAAAGTGGAGCACTGCTTCTTGTCGTCAAAATAACCGTTCTTACCACCGGCAAGGTGGGCCTGTCCGCTGCCGCACTCGATCATGATCGACACCAGCCCGATTACCAGGCCGCGCGGGACCTGGCCGATGACATTCTGGATGCCCTCCAGACATCCGCAAAACCGGGATCCAAGTCCGTCAAGATCCCGTTCAAAAGTGGCTCGGTAACACCGCGAGAGGATTAAACTTAACCTGACCGTGCTGCCCGTCAGAAGCCCGCCTGAATCACATCCCGGCACCAAAGGACGGCATGGTCGAAGCGATACCAGTCTTTCAGGATTGGTTGCTGCGGCAGCAAAGTCACAGAACTATATTGCATATGCAACATAGTTTTGTATAGCACCGATTCAGTCTGTCTGCAACACTCGTCTCCATGAAACCGAAGACGTTGGAGTTCCTGAACTTCCTTCTCTGGTCAGCCAACCTCCTGGCACGGCCAACTTTTCGCAACCTAACGGATTCCTACGAGAGCTGGGTTTACCACAATGGTTTTTCCCGGCAACTGGCCACACTGGAAAAACAACAATTGCTGGAACACGATCCAACAACTCGGGACAATCGTGTCTATCGGCTGACTGAGCAGGGACGCCTACACGCGCTGGGTGGACGCGACCCAAAGGCCCGGTGGTCACGCGATTGGGACGGACGCTGGCGGCTCGTGTTGTATGACGTGCCCACAGGGCAGAATGCCCGTCGTGAAAAGCTGCGACGCTATCTGCGAGGCAAAGCCTTTGGTTACTTGCAGAACAGCGTCTGGATTACACCGGACCCATTGCAGGACGAGCGCGAAATCCTGGCCGGCGGGAAAATCAATGTGGAGTCACTCATCTTGTTAGAGGCACGGTCTTGCGCGGGAGAATCCGACGCGGAAATCGTCATGGGTGCTTGGGACTTTGAGCACATCAACCGCTGCTATGTCCGGCATTTGAAAATTCTCGACGAGCGACCGGGCGGGGCACTTGGGAACGAAGCGGTGGCCAGGGCGTTGCTGCGCTGGGCGGCGGCGGAGCAGGAGGCGTGGCTGGACGCGGCGACATCCGATCCGCTGTTGCCACAAAGAATTCTGCCGTCCGATTACCTGGGGCAAAAGGCGTGGCGGCGACGGATTGAGGTGCTACGGGAAGCCGGACGGCAACTACGAACCTTCAACTCCGATGGTATCATTGGGCATTTCCCCTGAGGATGGCGTCAATTTTCTTTTGCACGGTTTCGTCCATGCGAATCAATGAGGGCCAATCGCGCGTGTAGCCCTCGCCCGGCAATTTGGCTGTGGCATCAATTCCCATGTGGCTTCCAATGTTGGCCACCGCGGGAGCATGATCCAGGCTGTCGCTGGGTCCCTTGCTGAAAATAGTGTCCCGCTGAGGATCCACATTGGCGCAAATGTGGAACAGCACATCGCTGGTGTTCTGGACATCCACATCGGCATCCACTACCACGATGAATTTGGAGAACATCATCTGCCCCATCCCCCAAAGTCCATTCATGATTTTGAACGCATGGTAGGGATATTGCTTTTTGATGCTGACAAAGACCAGATTGTGAAAAACACCTTCCGCAGGCAGAGCCATATCGACAATCTCCGGAAAATTCATCTTGAAAATGGGCAGGAAGATTCTAACCGAAGCCGTGCCGATATAAAAATCCTCCATGGGGGGTTTTCCGACAATCGTGCACGGATAAATCGCGTCCTTCCGATGCGTGATGCATTCCACATGAAAAACAGGATAGGGATCCACCGGCGTATAATAGCCCGTGTGGTCGCCGAAAGGGCCTTCGGAGCGTGTTTCTCCGGGTTGCACATGACCTTCCAGGACAAAGTCGGCGTCCGCTGGAACTTCAAGGTCGCTGGTTTCACACTTCACAAGTTCGACGGATTTTTTTCTGAGGAAACCGGCCAACATGGCTTCATCCAGTCCGTCCGGTAACGGAGCTGTGGCGGCGAAAGTGTAAACGGGATCGCCTCCGATGGCGACCGCGACCGGCATTTTCTGGCCGGTCTGATAGTAACGCCGTCCGTGCCGCGCGCCGACTTTATGAACCTGCCAGTGCATGGCCGTGGTCCAGCCATCGAACACCTGCATACGATACATCCCCCAGTTGCGTTCGCCCGTATCAGGATCCCGGGTAATGACGATGGGAAAAGTGATAAAGGGACCGCCATCCTCCGGCCAACACTTTTGGATCGGCAAATCCAGAAGCGAGAATGTGTTTTTATGAATATCGCCGGGACGCCGATGGATCCTTTCCTTGCATGGTCCGGTGGAAAGCAATCTTGGTTTGGCATGGCGAAGTTCCAGCGCCTGACGCAAAAGCGAAATCGCCTCACCGAAGGATTGCGGCGGTTTGGCTTTCAGCAGGGATCCGAGTTCTTCGGCAACGCGGTCGACATGATCCACACCGAGAGCCATTGCCATGCGGCGTGTCGAGCCAAACGCATTAATCAACAACGGAAATTCCGAATTCCGAATTCCGAATTCTGAATTCTTGATTTGTGGTTTCTCAAAAAGGAGCGCCTTGCCGCCTCCGGGCGATTTCATCTGCCGATTGGCCATCTCGGTGATTTCAAGATCCGTTGAAACCGGAACAGAAATCCGGTGCAGCTCGCCGGCCTCCTCCAAGGACTGAATCCAGCGCTGTGTGGACGCAAATGGCATGTCCACACAAATACTCAAACGATCATGAATGAGCAATCCTATGCTTTTGTCCTGGCAGGCGCCTTGGGAGGATTGAAGGCATTGATGGTTTCCTGCGCCTTGGCAATTTCAGCTTCCAGATTGAGATCCAGACTGTTTTTTGCGGGGTAATGCTGCAGGAATATCCACTCCGGCAGGGATTCCAATGAAACATCCTGAAATTTTTTGGCTCCCTGAATGTTTGCTTTGCACATGTTGGCCAATGCGTCGGCCACACAAATACAGGTTGCCAGAAGCTGCTCCTCTTCCGGATTGTTGGGATCCTTGTTGAACGGCGAGTTGGGCTCATGATGAAATTGGATGGAGCGGATGATTTCCTTGTGCAATCCCCATTTTTCACAAAGGGCGGAACCAACCTCGGCATGATTGGTATCGAACAGTTGTTTTTCGGCTTCATACATGCCACAGCTTCTTTCCACCGCCCGGAATATCACAGCCTCAAAGTCCTGCGGAAAATGGTGTTCCATGAACAACTTTCCCACGTCGTGCATCAGTCCGGCCAGATATTCCTTGCCGCTGACCGTGCGATAAGCGCCGGCCAGGACTTCCGTAAGACGCCCCGTCAGAAGGCAATGCAACCAGTACATGTTCCAGTCAACCTTGACACGCAAGTGCGCGACACGATCCATCACACCAATGGCTGTCGCCAATTTTTTGACCTCACTCATTCCGATCCGAAAGAGGGCATCCTCTATGCTTTTAATGGATTTGCCACCGAACATTACTGAGTTGGCCAACCGCAAAATCTTGGATGCCAATCCCGGATCCAATTTTACAACCTCGGCAATGGAATCGAGATCCACATCGTGGTTGACCATGGTCATCAGTTTTTGCGCGGTGGCTGAGAAAGAGGGAACCTGGCTGTCATTTTGAAGCGCGCCCATGATCTTGGCGCGGATTTGCCGGGAGGTGTCTTGGGTCGCTATCATGAGCCGGTCGGATATATGATTCTTCGTGCCTCGGCAGTGGGCCAATTTTGGACTGATCACTCTAAACCAGAACCCATCCTGATTCAATCATGATCAGCCCGGTTATTTCAGCAACCGGCGGTTTTTCCTTTGCAAAGGATCGGCTATTTGCAATCAAGCAACATGCTCTCGCGTTGTTTTTCTGCTGCGGTGTATGGTTTGGATGCCTCCGTGGTCGAGGTGGAAGTGAACACCGGACAGGGATTGCCACAGGTGGTGATTGTTGGGTTGCCAGACAAGGCGGTTACGGAGTCACGTGACCGTGTGAAGACGGCGCTGGAAAACAGCGGTTTCCGCCATGTGCGCACCCGCACGACGATCAACCTGGCTCCTGCCAGCGTGAAAAAAGAGGGGCCCATCTATGATTTGCCCATGGCGCTGGGAATTCTCGCGGCCACGGAGCAGGCAATCATGCCGCGACTATCGGATTTTCTGGTGGTTGGTGAGCTGGCTCTGAATGGCGCGGTGCGGTCAACACGGGGTGTGCTTTCCATGGCCATGCTTGCGCGGGAAAAACACAAGGCAGGGGTGGTGGTGCCTTTGGAGAATGTGGCCGAAGCGGCCGCCATTCAGGGACTGGAGGTGTACGGAGTTTCCAATCTCCGGGAGTGCGCGGATTTTCTTTCCGGCAAATGCAGGCTGTCACCGGAAGCACGGGATGTCCAACAACTTTTTGGCAAACACAGCGCTTACGATGTTGATTTTGCCGATGTAAAAGGACAATCACATGTGAAACGGGCCCTCGAGGTTGCAGTTGCAGGCGGTCATAATATTCTGTTAGTAGGACCTCCCGGCACCGGCAAGAGCATGCTCTCCAAAAGAGTGCCCACGATCCTGCCACCTATGACACTGGAGGAGGCTCTGGAAACCACGCGTATCCACAGCGTGGCAGGCAGTCTTTCACCCAATCAATCGATCGTGGCGACGCGTCCCTTTCGATCGCCTCATCACACGATTTCGGATGTTGCACTGACGGGCGGAACAGCCGACCTGCGGCCGGGAGAGGCAAGTCTGGCGCATCACGGCATTTTGTTCCTGGATGAACTGCCGGAATTCAAACGCGCAACTTTGGAAGCGTTGCGACAGCCGATTGAAGATGGTGTGGTGCATGTGGCGCGGGCGACCGGCTCGGTCACATTTCCCTGCAGGTTCATGCTGGTGGCTTCAATGAATCCCTGTCCATGCGGTTATTATGGTGATCCAAAAAAGGAGTGCCGCTGCAGCCCGAATCAAATTCGGAAATATCGCGCCAAAATTTCCGGACCGCTTCTGGATCGGATTGATCTGCATGTCGAGGTGCCTGCCGTGCAATACACCGACATGGTGCGGAAGGAGGAGGCGGAAAATTCAGCGGCCGTTCGCGAGCGTGTGATGTCGGCGCGAAATGTGCAGCATCAGCGTTTTAAGAAAACGGGGCGCATCAACGCTCAGATGTCACCGCGCGGCATCAAGGCTCACTGCGCATTGGATGATGGCTGCCAGCAATTCCTGAAGACAGCCATGAGTGAAATGCATTTCAGCGCGCGGGCCTACGACCGGATTCTGAAAGTGGCGCGGACGATTGCGGATCTGGAAATCAGCCCCAACATTGCGGTGCACCACCTGGGTGAGGCGTTGCAGTACCGGTCACTCGACCGGAATCTGTGGACATAGAGCACGAGGGCGTGATGAATCACGCCCCTACAAACATCACGGTTGATGTGTCTGTTTGACTCTCTGGGTGATTTTCTGTGACTGCTTCCTGGAGTGGCGCTGCTTTTTCTTGGAGAACGGGTTTGGAAAAATCTTGGTGATGCGAACCAGCATTGAAGTCCGGCGTTTGGCAGCGTTCATGCCGTGTATTTTGTTGGAATTGACCGAATGCGCCTCGCCTCGCGGCAGATCCCTGGGAATCTTGAGCCTGCTGCTCGAATTGCGGGTTTTGTTTGGATGAGACGCATGAGTGTCGTTCCTGCTGTTTTCAGCGTGCATCGCGACTGCTTTTCTAATCGCCATCATGGGGTCATTCATTTGAGCCGGAGAAGAGGAATTCTCCTGATTCATCACGGCGGGGGTTGATGGTTGGTGCGCTTCGGATGGGGATGAAAAGAAATCCGAGATCTCCGGAAGTTGCGCGGCCTCAACCCATTTCAAATGGGTGTGATCATAAATATGATTGTCACGCTCGATACGTTTTTCGCGCGCCCATGCCCGTAATGTCTCCGATTCCACCGGACCGTACTGTCGTTGATCACTCGTCTGAAGCGTAAAAAGCGACATGGGCAATTCACCTCATGGCGGGCGGAAACCATTCTTTCAAGAGAAAATTTCAATTTTATCCGCCAACGCGGCCGTCAACAATCCGGCATAATGTTTGCGGGTTGCGATCAGTTGCGCCTCAGTCTGCAAGTTCTGAAAGACCTCACTCTTTTGCGCCGGCTTGTTTAAGTTGTTCCATGATTTCTGTGTGGCCGTTTTTTTCCGCCCACTTTAGCGCGGTATAGCCGCTGTTGCTCTTAGCGTTCACATCCGCTCCTTTGGAAATCAGAGCATCAACCGCTGCAATATGGCCCCGGAGGGCGGCATGCATCAGAACGGTCCAGCCATCCTTATCTTTCTGGTTGATATCCGCGCCTTCCTTTAGCAACAACTCAATGGTATCAGCGTGGCCATTGAACACAGCCTCCTTAAGGGTGGTGCTTCCGTCGTTGCTTTTTACATTCACGTCTGCGCCAACGGCAACCAGGGCCTCAATGGACCTATTCCGCCCTCGGGCGGCGGCAAGCATCAAGGCTGTTCTTCCCAGATTGTCCCTGGCTTCGACATGGGCTTTTCCATCGGTCAGGGAGGCAAGGATTTCGATGTAGCCCCGGGCCGCTGCTTCCATCAGCGGTGTTGTGCCATCCGCGCTCCCGGCATTAACATCGGCGCCCTTTTCCATGAGCAGGTTCACAACCTGGGCATGGCCATTTTGCGATGCAAATATCAACGGGGTTAAACCCTTTTCATCTGCAGCTTTTGTGTCGACACCATTTTCGACAAGCATTTTCACGGTGGCAACATCCCCCTTTTTGGCTGCTTGTAAAAGCTTCTCCCGCTGTGGATCCATTTTGGATGGATGAGCGTGTTCGGTGGATGAGGGTTTGAGTGTCAACGGAATCGGTTTGATATCCGGTGATTGTGGTTTCTTAAGGAATAAAAATGCGCCAGCTCCCATGGCCACCATCACGATGCAGATTCCGGCGACCCAACCCAGGCGCAAAGGCGGCTTTTCAGGAGGGATGTCATTGGCTTTGGGTGAATATGAGGAATCACGCAAGCGAAGGCGGGAAAAGGCTGGCTCTACGGTAACCGGTTTTTCAACTGCAGGAGGCGGCGATCCGAGCGCAGGTGAGGGCGGTGAAGCTGGGGATGATGGGGGTGAAGTTTCTGAAGTCAATATAACCGCAGGAGTTGGCGAATCGGATATCTTAGGAATTCGGAGGACTCTCTTGGGAGCAGGATCGGGTGCAATTCCCGAAGTGGATGCCTGGGTCTCCACATGCGTTTCATGTTTGCTGCTGATGGGCACACCATTCAGCACGTTACCAAGCGCGTCACTGACTTCTTCCATCTTCTGGTAACGTTCGAGAGGATCCTTCGCCATCATTTTGTAGAGAACATGGCAGAATGGATCGCTCAGTTTGGGATTGATGATTTTTGGCCATGGGACGGGATCGGTCAGATGTTTGGACATGGTCTCGGCGGAGGATGCGCCATGGAAAGGCACATATCCCGTTGACAGATGATACAGGGTCGTGCCGAGCGAGTAGATATCCGTGCGGCCATCCACCCCCTTGGTTCCACGGATTTGTTCAGGCGAAATATAAAAGGGTGTGCCCACCACCATGCCGGACATGGTCATGGAAGCTCCTTCGTCATCCAGCCGCTTGGCGAGACCCAGATCGGCGATTTTGATCTCCATGCTCTGAGTCAGGATCAGATTTTCCGGCTTGATGTCGCGATGAATGATGTT
>Ga0114940_10000344_pt1 | contig 23722 bp, 18 predicted proteins | sample ColdCreekSource_FD_87195 | JGI IMG/M metagenome (GOLD analysis project Ga0114940, IMG submission 87195) | Groundwater microbial communities from Cold Creek, Nevada to study Microbial Dark Matter (Phase II) - Cold Creek Source | ecosystem: Environmental > Aquatic > Deep subsurface > Groundwater ... | reverse complement strand
GGTAATCGTCCTCCAATTCCCGCGTGACCGGGTGCAGCGACAGATCGCCGTGGCGGATGACGTTCAGCACGGCGGCTTCGTCCTCCGCAGTAAGCAGCGGCCAGCGGTTGGCTTCCTCCCCGTCCATCGTCACCGCGCGCGGCCCACCGAGGATCGCTGGTTTCCCTGCATGGAGTGCGTTCATGTGCCCAATCCTCCTGCGTAAATTGGCGGTCGTTCAGTTCCTTTGGGTGCCCCACCCTTCGCGTCTGAAATTTCGTACCGTTCACCACAAAGCCCACAAAGAACATCCCAACCGTTCACGTTCCGAGCCTAGCCTAGCCTCGCCGTCCTTGTGACTTTGTGGTGAACGTGTGCGAAAGTTTCAGCACTCGGCCAACACGCGGTCAAACTCCCGCTCGACCTGGACGCGATACGCGGCAACGCGCTCAGCAGCGGTCACCGCACCGCCCAGAGTTTCAGCCACGCGCAATAGCTCTGCCGCGTGTTCGCCGTGGCGTCCAAAGCCGCCTCGTGGAACCCACTGTGAAATGTTCGTGCGTCGGCGCAGGTAATCGTCAAGACACCAGCACATCGCGTGTTCCGCCGCCCAGCGCGCGGAGACAACCGGCCCTGGCATCTCCGCGAACGATTCATGTTCCGGCGGACGTGCAAAGTCTGTCGCGCTTGCTAGCGTGGGCGTCCGCGGTCCGAGCGCTCCGCGCACGTGCGCCAAGATCATCTCTGCCAGGGTGCCGCAGTTGGTCAGGCGTCCGCCGAAGACGCTCAGCCACGGGCGCTCTCGGTCGGCGCATAGAAAATGGCGGCGAGAGAGGCGCTGCGAGACCCGTGTACGTTCCCAGGAGCGCTCGACGGCCAACGTGCGCACGCCGCAGCGCAGCGAAACAATGTCTTCCTTCCCGCACGGACGCGCGAGCTGGTGATTCAGTTCGTCCAGCAACTGCCGCACATCGCTGCCATCCGCCTGGAAAGAAGAGTCGGGATCCGGCACAACCATCTCCGTCGGCCCGAACATGGAGACCAGGCCCCACGGGATCAGCGCCACATAGTCTCCCGGCGCACGCGTCTCGAAGACCAGTGGCAAGCGGTGCTCCGGCAGTCGGCGCACATTGATGAAGACGCCCTTGCTGAAGACGTGCTTGTAGGACGTCTCGATGCCGAAGCGCCGGTCGAGCGCGTCGGTCCAGACTCCAGCCGCGTTGACGACCCAGCGCGTGCGGATGCTGCGCGCCGTATGGCCGATAGCATCGCAGAGTTCCAGACGCCAGCACTGCGCATCGGGTTCGTACGCGCCGCCGCGCACTGCGCAGTAGTTCAGCGCGACCGATCCGGGTGTCTGTTGCGCGAAGAGCATGTCCAGCACCCATCCGGCGTCGGACGGCCCCACGACGCCCTCGTCGAATGTGAGCGAGCCTGCGTGCCGTCCGTGCAGGAAGCTCCGTTCGGGAAAATCCAGCTCGCTGCGCGGGCGGGAATTGCGCAGCCCGCCCAGCAGCCAGTAAAGATACAATGCCGTATGCACAAGCAGGCGGCGACCGGGACGCGGAGCGAGGTAGCGAAAACTTTGTGCGCGCACGTACGGCGAAAGTTCCCGCAGCATCGTGTCGCGCGCGGCGCAGAGTTTGACGACGGTGCGCAACTCCCCGTTGCGAAGATACGGCAAGCCACCCCAGATCATCATGCCCGAAGCCTGGCTCGTGGCACCGGCGAAGTCGCCCTTGTCCACCAGCAGCACGCGGTAGCCCGTCGCCCGCAGCCGCGCATACGTACACGCGCCCACCACGCCGCCGCCGATAATGGCCACGTCCACCGTCTCGCCGCGTAGAGCATCCCAAGCCGCCTCACGTCGCAGCGTGGAGCGCTTGAACACTTCGGGGATCGCGTGGTCCAGTACAATCATCTTGCGGAAACAATTCACAGAAGCCGGGCGTTCGCCTACCTCATCCAAATGGCTCGGTAAGACAGGGTGCGGTCAGACCTCTTCCTGTCGGTCTTCTTCGATAGCGTCTCTTAGGTCGGCAATATGGGTTTTTGCGGAGTCTATAGCCTTCGTCCCGGAAGCTCCGGGGACAATACACTGAACTCCGGAGACGGTCCACTGACCTCCGGAGACAGTCCACTGACTTCCGGGGACAAGCCACTGAACTCCGGAGCCAGTCCACTGACCTCCGGGGACAAGGGCTGGTGGCACTGTTGACGCTCCCTGAAAGCCACTGAACTCCGCAAAAGTTTGGACCGGAATAGTGCCACTGGTGGGACGCCATATCCCACCAGTGCGAACGCGCCGCGACCAGGCTGCAACCCGAACTGAAGCACGCTACGGACTCGTTCGCTTGGGCAGGTCAGCATCAAAAGTGTTTTGACCAACTGTCAAGAGTGCCACCCGCCCGGACGGGTCACACCGTGAAGTGCAACAACGGTACGTTTTTTTGCAAGGGTATCGAAGCGGCACGTGTTCCAGCCCAGACTCACGGCAAGTTGTTACGCTGACATAAAATGTGGATTGGCGCACATGATTTTGGGCCTATCATCGCCGCAACGTAAGAGGAGACTTTTCACATGTCCAGCGTCGCAATTGACACGCGCAATTGGGTTCCCGTCATGGGCTTGGAAGTCCACGCGCAGCTCCTCACCAACACCAAACTTTTTTGCGGCTGCCCGACGGGCTTCGGCAAAGCGCCGAATACGCAAGTATGCCCGGTGTGTCTGGGCCTTCCGGGATCGCTGCCAGTCATGAACGGCAAGGCCTTCGAGTTCGCCCTCAAGGCGGCCTTGGCGTTGAACTGCAAGATCGCAGCATTCACCAAATGGGACCGCAAGAACTACTATTATCCTGATCTGCCCAAAAATTATCAGATCAGCCAGTTCGACTTGCCTTTTGCTACGCAAGGCTATCTGGACATCGATGTGGCTGGGCGGAGTAAACGCATTGGTATCACGCGCGTGCATGTCGAAGAAGACGCCGGCAAGCTGCTTCACGACGAGTCCGGTGCGGGCGGTGAATCCGGCGTGGACCTCAACCGTGCCGGCACACCACTTATTGAAATCGTCAGTGAGCCAGATCTGCGCACGCCGGCCGAGGCGCGCGCCTACATGGGAAAGCTCGCACAACTGCTCGAATACCTCGGCGTCTGCGACGGCAACATGCAAGAAGGTTCGTTGCGCTGCGACGCCAACGTCTCCATCCGTGAAAACGATTTTGCGCCCTTCCGCACGCGCCGCGAAATCAAGAACATGAACAGCTTCCGCTTTGTGGAGGCAGCTATCACGCGGGAAATCGAGGAACAGAAGGAAATCTACGCCAACGGCGGCACCGTGACGCAATCGACGCGGCTCTTCAACGGCCAGACCGGTGAAATCCGCACTATGCGCAGCAAGGAAGAAGCCAGCGACTACCGTTACTTTCCTGAACCGGATCTACCGCCGGTGCGCCTAACCGCCGCGTACATTGAGCGTGCTAAGAGTGGCCTCGCCGAGCTGCCGGATGCACGGCTCACGCGCTACTTGGAACAGCTTAAGCTGAACGAAAAAGACGCCGATGTCCTTGTTGAGCACAAGGAATTGGGAGACTACTTTGAGGAAATGCTTAAACACGGGGTGCCCGCCAAGGCTGCCGCGAACTGGATCATGAGCGACGCGCAAGGCCTGCTCAAGGACCGCCACAAAACGCTGGCTACCTGCGGCATTTCGCCCGCACGGATGGCGGAGTTGTTGAACCTCATAGAGGGCGGCACACTCAGTCGTGCAACCGCCAAGGAAAAGGTTTTTCCCGCCATGCTGGACAGCGAAGGCAAAAAGAACGCTGCCGACTTGGTGCAAGAGCAAGGGCTGGCCCAAGTCAGCGATTCCAGTGCTATCGCAGCGCGGATCGACGAGGTCTTAAAATCGCCCGGCTGTCAGAAGCTGCTGCAGGATTACCTCAGCGGCAAGGACGTCGTAGTCAACGCCATCTTTGGCCAGTGCATGAAGGCGTTTCAAGGCCAGGGCAACCCTGGCGTCATACGGCTCCAACTCGAAGAAAAACTAAGGACTCTGAAGGGCGCGTAGCTTTTTGCTTGAGGACGTACGCGGTGGCGGCTGGACCCAGGGCAGCTACATCTTCGCCTGTTCCACTACTTTCTGAGCAGCCTCTTTGATTTCCACGTTGAGCAGGCCCATGTTGGTATCGTGGTGCAATAGAATGAGCAGCAAGGCCGGGCCGGTATCGACGATGGCCACTTTGGCTTCGTTGCCCTGAATGATAAAGCGGGTCAGTTTCCCTATAGCGATGCGCTTCACGGCTCCTTCGAGCGCTGCAAGAATGGAAGACGCGATGGCCCCCATGCCTTTCTCGTCGATCTCGTCAGCAAACTCTCCGGCCACGACAATGCCGTCGCGGTTGACCACCATTGAACCCTTGACGCCCTGGGTCTTGTTGAGTTGTGTCAAGATCGCGTGCATGACCGACTCCGTTTCGGGCCTCTAGAAGCAGTGCAGCGCATGCTCATCCGTCCTGCCAACCAGCAATTAGAAACCAGCGCCAAGGAACCCTCATTTAATGATGTTCGTGCACCGCCATCGCGAAGTCACGAATGGTTTTTTCGAGCAGCCCCATTTTTGCCGTAGGCACTGCGAAAACTGCAAGAATCATGTCGTCAAACTGGACCAGATGGACGTTGCCGGAGGCCCCTTCAACCACACCCTCTTCGAATTGGCCCACCCCCAGCTTTACCGAGTTGGTACTGGCGGTGCGGTACACGTTGGTAATCAACGCGCCGGCCAAGCCTTCATCCATAGAGGCATCCAGGTTGGCGGCGACAACGAGTCCGAACTGGTCCACCAAGATCGCACCGGTTACGCCTTCCACACCACGCAGCGCTGTGATGCCGTCGTTAAAGACTTTGTCGCGCTGGCCAGTGGGTGCTCCGGCCTGCTGGTCGGCCAGTCGTCCAAGCACGACCGTCTTTCGTTCAGGCGACGACACCCCCTTGCGCAAGCCCGAACGTTGCGCCGCCGCTTCACGGGAAATCGCGCTCGTTTCCGTCAACGCCTTGGTTACAGGTCCCGCAGCTTCGCGCGATTTTTTCAGCAGCTCCAGGATGGCTTCGTCGCCTGGCGCAAAATACAAGATGTCTTCCAGCCTGCGCACTGCGTCAGATGGCCGCTGCACTTGCATGTAAACTTGCGCAAGCAGCTTGAGTGCCATGTAGTTGTATTTGTCCAGTTCGACGGATTTTTCGAGCTGCCCCAGCGCCTGGTCCCATTGCCGTTTCTCGACGTAAATCTGCCCCAACACCAAGTACGTTCCGCCATATTTCGGAAAGGACTTGATGCCGGCCTGGCAAATCTGGATGGTTTTGTCGATATCGTTATCGGCCTTGCACAATTCGGCCAACCGTGCGTAGAGGATCGGGTTTGGGTGGGTCTGGATTTTGTCGGTAAGGCGGCGCTTTTCATTCTCGCGCTCGATCTTTTCGGCCGTAGCCTGACGCCTGACGATCTCAGGAGCGCTGGGAAACCGCGCCACTCCAAGCTTTAGAATTTGCGCGGCTTTTTGCCCATTACCGGATTCCTTGTAGGCATCGGCCAATTGGAGGTAAAGCTGCGGCGTGGTACGCACGCGCAACTGTGCCTCCAAGTTCTTGATGCGGCCACCTCTACCCAGGCTGGTAATGAAGTCAAAGAGGCCCATAGCGAATCGTCCGATCCCCGCCGCGAACGGCTATTGCCCTATGAGATTCACCGTACTTGTAAGATCATAGCGCCAACGACAGTGGCAATTAGTCCGCTTCCCCTTAGCGCGTAAGTGGTCTTTCATAGGTCTCATTTAATGGGTTGTCAAGCTATTCCTCGAACCAGATAAGGCGCGGAGTGCGTAGTCCTATTGGGGCGGAAGTGCAGGAGAAAAAATCAAAGTGCCTCACACAAACTGCCGATTCCTTGGGTGGATTCAGACCTCCGGTCTACATCCAATTTGGCTCAAGTTTGGAGACCCGTACCACAAACCGATGGCCACTCAATTCTGCGGTGCGGTACTCAGGCACGGCCCGGATCCAAGCTGTGTGCGCAGCACAGCCCTCTTGTATGCCTGGGGCGTACGAATTGCTTCGGAAAGAACGAGTCCAAGCGGGATTTCCGGCGCTGCTCGTTTCTTCCCTCCGCGATTCGGAGGATACAGGATGTATCGTCGCTCTCTGCTCAGAAAATGAACCGCAGGCGCTAAACCATTACGGTCGTAAAACTAAATGCCCTTCGGCTGCTGCTGGGTCAGGCAATGCAATGTTCCCAGGCCCCACACCAGGTCCACCGCGTGGATGCCGACGACCTTACGGTCTGTGAATAGATCGGCCAGGATGCCAAGGGCTATCCGGTCGTTCGGGTCGTTGAAGGTCGGCACGAGTACGGCTTCGTTGCAAATATAAAAGTTGACATAGCTGGCCGGGAGACGCTGGCCGTCGAAGACTAGTGGCTCGGGCATCGGCATGAAAACAAGTTCCGGCCGCGAACCATCTTCAAGTCGTGCGCCTTGGAGTCGCTCGTGGTTTTCCGCCAATGGACGGTAATTCGCATCTTTTGGATTTTCCTCGCGACACAGCAAGATGGTGCGTTCGTTGACAAAGCGGCACAGGTCATCCACGTGGCCGTGTGTGTCGTCGCCTGCGATGCCTTGGCTCAACCAAAGCACGTTGGTCACGCCCAGATACCCGCGCAGGACCGCTTCCACCCCCGCCTTGGACAGAGCGGGATTGCGGACCTGTGTGTGCTGGTCGAGCAAACATTCCTCGGTCGTTAGCAGCGATCCGCGACCGTTCACGTCGATGCTGCCGCCTTCCAACACGATGTCGCGACCCTCAAATTTGGCGCGGAAACCCCTGTAGCCCAGCGCCTTTTGGGCGCGTTCGGGCAGTCGGTCGTCGCGCTTGAAGTCGCCGTACCGCGCCCAGGCGTTAAAGCGGAAACTTGCAACGGCGACCTCTGGATCAGGTTCTTCACGACGCACAAAGATCGGCCCGGCATCCCGGATCCAGGCGCGGTCGGTGGGCCAGCGGAAGTATTCGACGCGGTCCTGTTTCACGCCTGCGCGCTCCAGCGTACGGCGCGCGGCAGCTTCAGCAGATTTGCCTTGGACGACCAGGCGAATCATTTCGCCCGGCACAATTTTTCGGATGATCTCACCATACACCCACGAAATGGGTGCAAGTTTAGCGGGCCAGTCTTTGCGGTTGTGAGGCCAAACAAGCCACGTGGCTTCGTGCTGCGACCACTCGGCTGGCATGCGAAAGCCCAGGTCAATCGGCAACTTTGGTTTGCTCATGGGTTATGCTGGATCCAAATAGCGTTGCAGTACCGCCTCGTACGCATCGATGCGGCGGTCTCGTAAAAATGGCCAGTTGCAACGCACTGCTTCAATGCGGCGCGGATCGACCTCGGCCAGCAAAACGTCTTCGCGATCTATGCGCGCTTCGACCAACAAGGTACCCAAAGGATCACAGATAAACGAAGCGCCCCAAAAATCCAAGCCCCCGCTGCTACCGGCGAGCCTTTCATGCCCTACACGATTGGCCACCGCCACATAGGTGCCGTTGGCCACCGCATGCGCACGCTGAATAATCTGCCAAGCCTCGCGTTGCACCGCACGCAGGGCTTTTTTCTCTCGCGGGTGCCAGCCAATTGCAGTGGGATAAAAGAGTACCTGAGCGCCCTGTAGTGCTGTGGCGCGTGCGGCTTCTGGAAACCACTGGTCCCAGCAAAGCAGCGTGCCGATTCGCCCGTGGCGCGTGGTACAAGCCTGAAAACCAAGGTCGCCCGGCGTGAAATAATACTTCTCGTAATAGCCCGGATCGTCAGGAATGTGCATCTTGCGGTAGTGGCCTACGAACGCGCCGTTGGCGTCGAGCGTCACGGCACTGTTATGAAATAGCCCTGGTGCGCGGCGCTCGAAGACAGGCACGATCAACGCGACCTTGTGCTTCCGGGCGATTCGAGCGAAGTATCGCGTGGTAGGCCCTGGTATAGGTTCTGCCAAATCGAAGAACGCAGGATCTTCGCGCTGGCAAAAATAGTGCGTACGAAAAAGCTCGGGAAGACAAATGATTTTTGCTCCGCGTCGAGCGGCTTGCGCAACCCATGCTGCGGCAGCCTTGAGGTTCTCCGCAGGCTGCGGACGCATGGCCATCTGCACCACAGCGATACAGGTTTTGCCCTGGGTCTTCTTCGGCATGGGGACAAGATAATCGAGGTCCCGGCACGGCAAATACGAAATATCAAACCACATAACGCGTTGCGCGGAAACACGGTGCAAAGCAGGTGGACAATAATATGCCGTGAGTTGCGTATTTTGGTCCTGAAGCGATCTTGTCTTTACGCTACGCGCGGGTAAGAGGTGGCTACACAGTGCATCCATTCCAGCGTTCATACGAACCGGAGATCGCCTCATGAACTGGCTGCTCGCCATGGCATCCCCTGAAATAGTGCCCGTATCGGGAGATCCCGGCTCGATATGGACGGTTGGCGCCTTGGTGGCCTTCCTGACGTTGACGCTGATGGAAATCGTTTTGGGCATCGACAACGTGGTCTTCGTGGCCATCGTGGTTGAGAAATTGCCCAAGGAGCAACAGAAGTTTGGGCGCAACCTAGGCTTGTTGCTGGCGCTGGGCATGCGCGTGGGCCTGTTGCTTGGTATTTCCTGGATCATGAGTCTAAACAAGCCGCTCTTCAATTTGCCCGAGGGCCTGCGCAACGCGCTACTCCTAGGACCAGATTTCAGCGGCTTCACGGGCAAGGACTTGATCTTGCTCGGCGGCGGCCTGTTCCTTCTCTACAAGGCGTCCAAAGAGATTTTCGAGAAACTGGAAGGCGAGGAACACGAAGACCACATCGGCGGGAAAAAAACCGCGACGATGCGTAGCGTCATCTTCCAAATCATCATGCTTGACCTGGTCTTTTCGCTGGACTCAGTCATCACGGCCGTGGGTATGGTGGAACATGTAAGCATCATGATCACGGCCATGCTCGTCGCTGTCAGCGTGATGATTGCCGTGGCCGGAACCATCCAGGATTTTGTAAGTAAGCACCCCAGCGTAAAGATCCTCGCGCTTTCGTTTCTCAATCTGATTGGCGTGATGCTGCTCCTGGAGGGCATGCATCAGCATGTCAACAAAGGCTACATCTACGCCGCAATGGGCTTTTCGCTCTTGGTCGAAATGCTCAACATGCGCTATCGCAGAAAAACCAAGCCCGTCGTGCTGCACGAACCAAAGCGGGACCTGGACGACGCGAGTTTGCCTGGATAAGCCAGGTTCGATGGCCGATGGTATAGCCGAGCGCAACCTGAACCATTCGATGCAGGAGCAGCCCCTATAGGTTTTTGTTGGTTGCTCGCACTAGGAACCCCTGTTGACGCTCACCGTCAGCCCCCTAGAGTGATTTTATGAACGCTCGGCCTTTACAGCCGGGCTTTTTTGCGTTTTAGGCGAAAGCAAAAGCAGGAGCCGCACAGCCATGATCGTCATGAAGTTCGGCGGGACCTCGATGGGTAGCCCCGATGCCATCACGCGATGCGCGGACCTTGTGGATCGCGAGATAACGAAAACCGGCAAGCTGCCCGTGGTGGTCGTCAGCGCCTATTCTAAGGTAACGGACAAGCTGTTGGATGCCGCCAAGAAGGCGGTGAAGGGTGACATCGAAGGCCCGCACAACGAGATCGCCAAACGCCACCGCGACATTTTGAAGGGTCTAGAACTATCGGCTGACCTTGGCCAGAAAAATCTCATCGAATTACTGGACCTCTTGCGCGGCATTCACATGGTCAAGGAAGTCACGCCACGCCTTTTCGATTACGTAACCAGTTTTGGCGAGCGCTTGAGTTCCAAAACCTTCGCGGCGCTACTGCGAAAACGTGGCCGCGCCAACGCAGAAGCCATTAACGCCTACGACTTGGGCCTGGTGACCGACTCGCGCTTTATGAATGCGCGGCCCGTGCCGGAAACCTACGAGAAGATCGCCGAAGCCTTCAAGCCACATGCCGAAAAGTTGGTGGTGGTCACCGGATTCCTGGCCAAAGACAAGAACGGAGACCTCACAACCATAGGGCGTTCGGGCAGCGACTTCACAGCGGCGATCTTCGGAGCCGCGTTGGGTGCATCAGAAATCCAAGTTTGGAAGGACGTACCAGGCGTGATGACCTGCGACCCGAGCCTAATCAAGACCGCTCGACCACTGCCGCGTTTAAGCTTCGAAGAAGCAAGCGAACTGGCCTACTACGGAGCGGAAGTTTTGCACCCGGCCACCATGGTGCCAGCCATGAAACGCGGCATCCCCGTGCGTGTGCTGCATACGTTCGATCCCGAGGCACCAGGCACGGTGATCATCAATAAGTCCGAAATGGACAGCAAGCAGCCTGTAAAGTCCATCGTCTATAAGGAAGACCAGGTGTTGATCAACGTGCGCAGCGAGCGAATGCTGGGCACCGAAGGCTTCATGGCACGCATGTTCAATAGTTTCGAGCGCAACCATATCGTCATCGACATGATTTCCACCAGCGAAGTAAGCGTGTCGATGACTACCGACATCACCGACGGGCATCGCCTGGACGCACTCAAACGCGACCTGGAGGAAATCGCCAAGGTTGAAATTCAAAAGGGCAAGTGCATTGTGGCCTTGATCGGAGAGGGCATGAAGCATTCGGTGGGTTTAGCTGCGCGATCCTTCAAGGCGGTGGCGGATGCGGGAGTAAGCCTGCAGATGATCAGTCAGGGGGCCAGCGAAATCAATATTACGTTCCTGATTGAAAATGCGGAGATACCTAAATCTGTCGAGGCCCTGCATAAAGAATTCTTCGGCGCATGACGGCACCGCAACGCGGCTCGGCTCGATTGGGACGTGGTTTAGATGTTTATTCTGGCGTGAAATTCACTTGCTACTGTAGCCTGTCACGCTAGTTATAGGCCCCTGCGTACGCACGTTTTACACTGCCAGTGGCACCACCGTTTGAGGAGCACTCATGCCAGATACCAATGTCGTTTGTACCGTCGATGAGGTTTGTGCACATCCCCAGCTTACGGCCGATCTGATCTTCAAGCTGCGTCGCGTGACACGCCATAATCTTCAAGAGCGCAACGCGCTCCAGTCGCGCCATTCTGCGCTCGCTGGTGAAGCGCTGCCCAAGGAAGAAAGGGATCTGCGACAAGCCATCTTTTCTTGGATGCTCTTGCGCCTTGACGAAGCCGAACAGGCGGCAAAAGGCATTTCCGGGCCGTTGGGACACTTGCTTAAGGGCGGCGTTGCCATGGACCGCCATGAGTACGACAGCGCTGTAGTGCATCTGAAGGCTGCAAACGAACATTCGCCGACCGCACGCCTAAGCGTGGAAATAGCCGCCGCACTGCGTTCCTCCGGAAAGGTTCAGGAAGCGCTCACGGCACTGGATCGTGTCGAGAAGCAGGGCAAGGCAGACGCAGATCTATTCTTCGAGAAAGGCCGTTGTCTTGAAGTTCAAGGCGTACAGGAATCCGCTTGCACTTGTTATGAAAAGGCGTTGGAACTTGACCCACAACATTCCAATGCGGCCTTTCGCCTTGCGTACTACCTCGACCTGCGTGGTGAAGACCAGAAGGCTGTGGAGTTGTACAAGCGCGTTACCGGCCAGGGACCTGCTTTTGTCTCCGCCATGGTTAACTTAGGCCTGCTGCTGGAAGATACGGAAGACTTGGACGGTGCCATTGCTAGCTTCAAAGAAGCGCTCAAGGTCGACCCGGCCAACCGGCGCGCCGCGCTGTATCTGCGCGACGCAGTCGAATCCATCGACATGTACTACGACGAAAACGAGCGGAAAGAAAACGAACGGCTCGAATCGATTCTGCGTATTCCCATCGCCGATTTCGAACTGTCCGTGCGCAGCCGTAATTGTCTTGCCAAGATGAACGTTCGTGCCATTGGCGACTTGGTTCGCAAGACCGACCAGGAATTGCTCAGCTATAAAAACTTCGGCGAAACTTCGCTCCATGAAATCCGCAACCTGCTCGAATCCAAGGGATTGCGCCTGGGTATGTTCAAAGAGGAAGAAGCCAAGCGCGCCCGCGCCCAGCGACTGCGTTCCGGAAACCAGCAGGACCTGATGCTTTCGAGGGCCATCACGGAACTCGAATTCTCGGTACGCTGCCGAAAGTGCATGCAGCGGCTCAATATTGAGACGCTGGGTGACCTACTCGAGAAGAGCGAGGCCGACTTGCTCGCCACTAAGAATTTCGGCCAAACCAGCCTCAATGAGATCAAGGCCAAACTCACCGAAATGGGGATTACCCTCAGGCAGAAAGACTAAAGGTCAAGAGTTCGCCGTACCATGTTCCATCACATCACTGGCACGCTAACTTCCGCCACGCCCGAAACAGCCGTGGTGGACTGTGGCGGAGTCGGCTACCTTCTCAAGATTCCGCATTCGTCTTACGATGTTTTGCCTGCGTTGGGCCAACGCGTAACTTTGTTGGCGTACCTGAACGTCAAGGACGATGCGCTGACTTTGTATGGATTCCTGACCGAGGCAGAACGCCGCTTTTTCCAGCAACTCATTCAAAATGTAGACGGCGTAGGCCCGAAGCTCGCACTGGCCGTGCTTTCACGTGGCCCCTTGCAACACCTCCAGCAAGCCATCCGTATGGGTAACTTCGCGGCCCTGAAAGGCGGCGGCGTCGGGGAAGCCATCGCTAAACGTATTGTGCTTGAACTCGGCAAAGTACTGGTCAGGGATACGCAACTCGGTGAAGGGCCGGAAGCCGAAGCCCGGACCGCACGGCGTGTCGGCGCTACGCTCGTAACGAATACAGGTAGCCTTGTCGGGTTGGACGAATTGACCGGCACTGCTGTAAAGGCTGTGGCACAACTTAATGAAGTGCCTTCGGACATAGCCTTGCGCGCAGTCCAGCGCGCCTACGACGAATTGCGCGATCGTGGCGCGAAGGTGATCGAGGTCCAAGACCTCATTCGGCGTGCATTGCCCTACGCTGAATGAGCACATTCCAGACGATTGCGTAACGTCTTGCGAAAAGATGCGGATGCGAACTAAGCTGTGTTCGTAAAGGGTACCGTCCGGCGCATTCGCCCTTCAGATCAATGTACGGGGAGTAGTCCACGCCCTAAACGATGGGCTTGGTTCATACGAGGCCTGTTTCGTGCCATGAAAATAACGGTGCTTCAACAAACGGCACCGGTACGGATAGCCGAGGTGGATTCTGTACGCAGGCACAGGATCGATTCCCGTTGGAGGAATCGCATGGCGCCGTGGGAAGCGGCAACCGAAGGCCAAAGGAGGTTGGGCTAATGGGAAGACCGTCTCCCCCTCCCCACAACAAGAAAGGTGTGGCGCAAGACGAAGCCATCGCAGCGTCGGCAGAACCGCCTGAGCGTACGTTAGGTTCATCCGCTGCTGGCAATGAGGAAGAAGAATTTGACGCTACCTTGCGTCCGCAGCGTTTCGATGACTTTGTCGGCCAGGTACGCGTGCTCGAAAATCTCAAGGTCTACGTCAAAGCGGCCCTGCAGCGCGGCGAAGCGCTCGACCATATTTTATTCTCCGGCCCGCCTGGCCTCGGAAAGACCACACTCGCCCGCATCATTTCCAACGAACTGGGCGTTGAATTCCACGGCACTTCGGCACCGGCATTGAAGAAACCAGGCGATTTGGTCGGACTGCTCACCGGGCTTCAAGAACGCACGGTCCTCTTCATTGATGAAATCCACCGCCTCAGCCCCGTGTTGGAAGAATATCTCTATTCGGCAATGGAAGACTTTTCCATCGACCTAACCGTCGATCAAGGCCCCGCAGCGCGGCCCATCACGTTTCGCCTGAAACCCTTCACGCTCATTGGGGCGACGACACGGGATGGATTGCTTAGTCGGCCATTTCAAGACCGCTTTGGCATTCCACAAAAACTGGGTTTCTATTCGGCAGAGGAACTGACGAGGATCGTCGAACGTTCCGCGCGAATACTGAAAATCCCCACAGTACGCGAAGCGTCCGAAGAGATTGCCAAGCGTGCACGTAAGACGCCACGTATTGCTAACCGCTTGCTGCGCCGCCTGCGCGACTGGGCTGAGGTAGAAGGCGGCGGCAAACTCACCTTAGACATTGCGCGAAAGGGCTTGGACCGCGAGGCCGTCGATGAATGCGGCCTGGACCAGACCGACCGCCGTGTCTTGCAAGCCATCGCCCAGCACAAAGGCATACCGGTCGGCGTGAAAACCGTCGCGGTGATGGTGGGTGAGGAAAGCGACACCATCGAGGATGTGTACGAGCCGTTCTTGCTGCAAGAAGGCTACCTATTGAAAACGCCGCGCGGTCGAGTGCTTACAGAAAAGGGTTACGCGCACTTGGGTATGAAGCCGATTGCGCAGAAGGATGCGGACGGTACAGGAGCTTTGTTTTGAAGATCGCGAACGTTCACCTCAATGTCGCAATGGACACCAAGTACGCGCTGCTCGGAACGTGAACGGCAAGGCCTGTTCATTGTGGGCTTTGTGCTGAACGACGACTGAAGTTCGGCTTCAATGGGAACTCGCGTGTGCCACTGAGCTGGGGCTGCGCGTGAGCCGCCGCGCTCCGAAGTACAGTAAGGCACTGAATCCGACCTTGCGCTCCCACAGGCACGGAGTTGCCATTCGACTACCACTGCGCAGCACTCATGCCTACTTCGCGAGTCTGAACCGTCTGCCCGTGACCTGCCCTCGCGGGCTGCTAGAACTCTCATAATACATGGATCGGTTTTTTTGGGGTCAGGTCATCAGGTCACAAGGAATGACGGCTGTGGCAAAAAAGACTTAAAACATATCAAAGCTGGTACGCCCACCAGGACTCGAACCTGGATCACCGGCTTCGGAGGCCGGTACTCTATCCGTTGAGCTATGGGCGCACGTACATTTCCTGCTGCTTAACTTGATACCGGCGGCGAACTTTAATCCACCATAAGTACTGATGTTTTGACAGTCCTTTACCTTCGTCCGCGCTTACGGCTTTCCTTTTCCGACTTGCGGCGTTTCTTGATCGCCTTGCGTTCGTCGGTGCTTAAGGTGCGGTCCTTAGGGCGACCGGAGCCGGCCAAGCTATCGACCATGCGCGCGGCGCGCGAGAAGCTCGACAATTGTCGTGTCACTTCGGAAAATTGTTTAAGCAAACGTGAGACGTCGTTCAGATTGGTGCCAGAACCCTTTGCGATGCGTTGGCGGCGGCTGGCCCCGATGACCTGCGGGGATGTGCGTTCTTCTTGCGTCATCGAACAGATGATGGCTTCGACCGTTGCAAACTGTTCATCACTTGCATCTAGGTCCTTCAAACCCGCCATGCCGGGAATCATGCCCATCAAATCCTTGAACGAACCCATCTTTTTCACGGCACGCAACTGAGTGAGAAAATCGTCGAGCGTAAGGCGGTTCTTGACCATCTTATTCTGGAACGCGATGGCTTGTTCATGGTCCATAACAGCTTGGGCCTTCTCGACCAAACTGACGATGTCTCCCATGCCCAGGATGCGTGTGGCCATGCGTTCAGGATGGAACTCTTCGAGCCGGTCGAGCTTTTCACCCACGCCCACAAATTTAATGGGTTTGCCGGTCACGTGACGCACCGACAGCGCTGCGCCTCCGCGTGCGTCACCGTCAAGTTTGGTGAGGATCACGCCGGAAATGGGCAGGCGCTGGTCAAACTCTTTGGCAGAAGTCACTGCGTCCTGGCCCACCATCGCATCGACCACGAGCAAGACTTCGTGCGGCAGAGTCAGTTTTTGGATCTGCTCCAGTTCCGTCATCAGTGCGTTATCGATGTGTAAACGCCCTGCAGTGTCGAGCAGCACCGTGTCGTAATGGTTCTGTCGAGCGTGTTCGATGGCCTTGACGCACAGTTCAGGCGGCGAAATGCCGGTCTCGCTAAAGACGGGAACATCGAGTTGTTCGCCAAGCACCTTGAGTTGCTCAATGGCGGCGGGGCGCTGCAAGTCGGCTGCGACCATCAGAGGACGGCGGCCCTGGGATTTCATACGGCTGGCGAGTTTGCCAGTGGTGGTGGTTTTGCCCGAGCCTTGCAGGCCGGCCATCATGATGACCGTCGGACCTTGCGTCTGGAATGGAATGCCTGAATCCGCCGGACCCATAAGGCCGATCAGTTCGTCGTGGACGATCTTGACTAGCTGCTGCGACGGTTCGACTGCGCTGAGCACATCGGCACCCACTGCTTTTTGCTCGACATTCTCCATGAACATCCGGACCACTGGGAGCGCCACATCGGCTTCCAGGAGCGCCATGCGCACCGGTCGCAGGCCTTCTTGAACATCGGCCGCAGAGAGTTTATTGCCCTTGCCGCGAACCTTGCGGAAGAAGCCGTCCAGGGATTCTCGGAGTCCGTCAAACATGCGCGCGTGTGCTCCTCGTAGAAAAGGTGAATCTCCCCAGCGTGGCGTGAAAGTCAAGTTGGGTTAAAGCAGGGTGCACTGGAGCGCACCTAAATCTACGTAGAATCTCGGCATGAGAAATAGAGGCTATGGCATTTCGTCTAAACCTTTGACGAAAAAATGAACCAAGCCCGTCTGGAATGTGCACCCAGCAATATCCGACAGCATAAAAATGATGATGCGGTCGGAGAGGGACTGGCGGTTGAGTATTTTTCCAAGCGATGCAGCCGACATGTTGCACGCACCCGCGAAGAAAATGCCAAAAAAGGCACTCAGCGCCAGGCGCGCGGCAAAGCCAACCGACGGCGCGAGGTGTTCCTTCGTCAAGACGGTAAAGAGCAACCCATTTCCTACAGCAGCTAGTGCCACCACTAGAATATAGATGCAACGTTGCGTGCCGGGTGAAAAAGTTGCGTTGGGAATGGGCGCGGAGGGTTCAACCATGCGCGCATTCTCCCCGTCGAGATACGCTCCAGCAAGCGGGTAATTCTGTTTTGATTTTTACTGCGATTGTCGTTAAGCAACGGGCATGAATAACAACGCGTTGAAGGTTGCCGTGATTGGCCCCGGCATGATCACCCAGCTCCAGCTACTGCCCAGCCTGTATCACCTGCAACGCTTGGGCCTCGTCGGCGAACTCTCCGTCGTAGGCACGCGCTCGAAGACCGTGCAGGCGCTCTTTGAAGATGCCGGACACCGTAATGCGTTCCCCGGGCAGGCGTTCGCACCACACCCAGACTTTCGCAAAAAGGAACCCGACGGCCTCGGCTATTATCAGCGCATGTTGCAGGCGTTGCCCAAGCGCCAGTGCGTCGTCGTGGCGCTACCTGACCAGATGCACTACGCGGTCATCAAAGAACTCTTACGGCACGATCAGCATATTCTTACCGTCAAGCCGTTCGTGCTAACTTATAAAGAGGCCTGCGAACTTGAAGCACTGGCCCGTGAGCGTGGCCTGCTCATCGGCGTTGAATACCACAAGCGTTTCGACGACCGCGCGCTCATGGCACGGCGGCGTTACCGTGAAGGTAACTTTGGTGAATTGAAGGTCGGCCAAGCGCATCTGATTGAGAAATACTACTATCAGCATTCCAATTTTCAGACCTGGTGTTCGTGCGAGAACTCTGATGCGTTCACGTACATCGGTTGCCACTACGTCGATCTGGTCGCCTTTATCACGGGGCTGAAACCTGTTAGCGTCAGTGTCTATAGCAAGCCACAACCGTGGCCTAACGGCACCTTGGGGTATCTGTGGACCGACGCACGCGTACTTTGGGAGAATGGTGCCAGCCTGAATGTCGTAAACGGCTTCGGCTACCCTGACGACGGTCCTGGTGGAAACACGCAAGGCTTGGTTCTGCACACCGACGGCCCACAGGGCTGCGGGATGCTTTCGCACAGCGACCAGTTCCGAGGCGTGAAACATGCGGTTCTTAAAAAGGGTGGCGATCCCGGCGACACGGCCTTCACAGAACCCAACCCTGATTACTTCCAGCTCATTTGGCGGGGCGGCGAAGGGCTGGAACCGGTTGGATACGGATACCGCAGCATCGAATACATCGTGAAGGCCATCTCACGTATTGAACTCGAATCTGCGGGTCTTGGAGAACGCGAGGGCCTTAAGAAACGTCAAGAGCTGATCGCGCACTACGACCGCGAGGGCTTAATGGCCACGCCGGCGAACAGCAGTTACAACGAACTGGTGATCGAGGCCGGTCGCCTTTCCATCACACACGGCGCACGGGAAGCGGTCATTGAGTACGGCGCAAATCCGCAGGTGCGGATGAAATAGCCGAGCTTCCAGCAGGAGAATGGGAAGGCGGGGGACTTTCGCGACGGACCAGAACCTTGCGCACACGGCGACCGTCGCGCTGCGCCACACTGAAGTTCAAGTCAGCCAGCTTATAGTGTTCGCCTTCCTTCGGCATCTTGCCGGCAAGGTGCATCACCAAACCACCAATGGTCCCGTAGTCCTGTTCGGGCAGCACGACACCTGGAAAGGCCTCGCGCAGTTTTTCCAGGTGCGCCTTACCCGCAAAGAGCCACGCGCCGTCGGGATTCCTGATGGCCTCGGCCTCTTCTTCGTCGTGCTCGTCCTGTATTTCGCCCACGATTTCTTCAACGATATCTTCAAGCGTGAGCAAGCCGGCGGTCGCGCCGTGTTCATCGACCACGATGGCCATGTGCGTGCGGCGCTTTTGGAAATCGCGCAGTAGTTTCGAGACGCTGTAGGATTCGGGCACTTCGATATGCTCGCGCATTAGGTCCGCGACCTTGATGAGCTGAGGATCGCGGATGGTGTAGAGCAGGTCCTTGACATACACAACGCCGCCGATCTTATCGAGATTCCCGTCATAGACCGGCAGGCGGCTGTAGCCTTCCTTGAAGGCCATTTCGACAATGTCCTTCTCGCTGGCGCGCAGGTTCAGCGCCACGATGTCGAGGCGCGGGACCATAATTTCCTTTACCGTCTTGTCATGGAAACGGAAGACGCGCTCCAGCATCTTGCGCTCTTCGGGGCTTACCACGCCGGCTGTGCGACTCTCGTCGAGAATGATACCCAGCTCTTCTTCGCTATGCACGCGCGCGCTTGCGGCCACGGACTTGACTCCAAACAATTTGAGCACGCCACGGGTCGCGTTGTTCAGCACCCACACCAGTGGGAAAAAGAGCCGATTAAAGAAGCGCATCGGCCACGCGATCCACAGCGCGGCCGTCTCAGGGAACTGGATTGCGATAATCTTGGGTGCTTGCTCACCCAGCACGACATGCAGGAACGTGACTAAAAGGAAGGCCAACACGAGAGCGCATACGTGTGCCGAAAATACGCTGAGTTCCGCAGTAAAACCAAGCGCTTTGAAGCCCTCTTCTACCAGCCGCGCGAAGGTCACTTCCCCCAACCAGCCCAAGCCCAAACTACACAGGGTAATGCCAACTTGGCACGTAGAAAGACACTCATCTAAGTGGGTTAACAACACCTTGACTCGCTCGGCTGGCTTGCTGCCATCCCGAATCATCTCTTCAATTTTGGTGCTGCGCAGGCCCACCAGCGCGAATTCGGCGGCTACAAAGAAGGCGTTAGCTATTAACAAGCCGATCGCCAGGAGCAGTAACATTACGCTGTTGGGGTCCATGTCAGTGCGCCAAACGGAAAGGCGATCAGGCCTCCACTACGGAAATAAAATTCATCTAAATGGGTTCCATTTAACCCAAGGGTTGCAAACGCGTACTCTGTTCCGCGAGCTTCTTAGCGCGTGCCTCAAGTTCTTCGTGGAACTGATCCGGGTGTGGTGCCGGGCCGTTGGCTTGGGTGCGACCCCAGTAATCCGTGAATTTCTCACCGGCCAGCCGCTGGGCTTTGTAGTGCTCCAGAAAAGGCCGGATCTTCGCCGGGAGGTCTTCCATGTTTACAGTCCGGAAGGCCAGCCCCGCCATGCGGTCACCTCGATAGGAGCCGCCGATATAGAGGGCGTACTTGCCCGCGCCGCGGCCGACGAAGGCGAAGTCGGCGTTGTACGGCCGTGCGCAGCCGTTGGGGCAGCCGGTCATGCGGAACAGGATGTGCTCGCGGTCCAGACCCAGTTCGCGCAGCACGGCATCCAAGCGGTCCATCAGCTCCGGCATGACGCGTTCACTTTCGGACAGCGCCAGGTGGCATGTCGGCAGCGCCACGCAGGCGATGCTCATGGCATGCGCCTGCGTGTAGTCGCCGGCGAGTTTCACTTTATGGGCGGTCAGGACCCCGTCGAAGCGCGCCTTATCTTTAGGCTCGATGTCGCAGAAGAGGATATTCTGGTTGGCCGTCAAGCGGATGCGGCCAGGGAAGGCCTTGGCCAACTCGCGCAAGGCCGAGCGGTACTGCGCGCCGCCTTCGTAGTCCTTGATGCGTCCGTACTCGACGCGCACGCCGCAGAAGACCTTGCCGTCGCCTTGGTCGTGCCAGCCCAGCTTGTCTTCGACGCTACCTAGCGTGAATGGACGTGGAGCCTCCAGTGGTACGGGCAAGCGCCATTTCACGCGTTCGCGGAACCACTCGATGCCTTGCTCGGAAATGACGTACTTGAGGCGCGCGTGCTTGCGGTCGGTGCGGTCGCCGTATTCGCGGAAACTCACCAGGACGGCCTTGGCCACGTCCAGGGCGTGTTCGCGCTTCACGTAGCCCAGCGGCACGGACAAGAAGGGATAGGTCTCCTTCTTGCCGTGGTCCATGCCGAAGCCGCCGCCCACCAGGACGGTGTAGCCTTCCACATGGCCGTCCTTCACGTGCGCGACATAGCCCAGGTCGTGGGCGTGGATATCGATGTCGTTTTCGGGCGGAATGATGATGGCCGTCTTGAATTTGCGCGGCAGGTACTGGTCGGTGTAAAGCGGATCCAGCGGCTCAGGCCCATCGAGCTTGACCTTCTCACCGTCAAGCCAGATTTCAAAATAAGCTTTGGTCTTCGGCAAAAGCGCGTTGGAAATTGCCAGCGCATCCTCGTGGATCTGGCCGTGCGCGGGCGTGTTGCGCGGCACGGGGCTGGCCATCACGTTGCGTTGTACATCACCGCAACCGCCGAAGGTCGTCAGGCGCGCCTTTTGGATCGCCTTGAGTAGGTCCTTGAGATTACCGATGAGCACGCCGTGAAACTGGATGTCCTGGCGCGTAGTGATGCGTAACGAACCGTCGGCGAGCTTATCGACGAAACCGTCGAGAGCCAGGTACTGGTCCGGCGTCAAATGCCCGCCTGGGATCTTCGTGCGAACCATCAAGATGTAGGCGGGATCCTGACGCGCCTTGGCGCGCTTGGCGCGCTCGTCTCGGTCGTCTTCCTGATAAATGCCGTGGAACTTGATCAGGTTCGCGTCCGGGCCTTCAAAGTGGTTCGCCGTTCCGCTCAGCACCTCTTGGATGGTGCCGCGCAAGGCGTTACTGTTGCGTTTATGTCCTTCAACGACACTCATGTTGGGAATGTTCCTTCAGCCTAGGGAACCGCGACCTCTCGACCGACGTGTTTTATCGCAGGCATGATACCTTGGGGCCTTGCATTCGCTAGGACAGCTAACGGCTACTGACGTTTGCTCATGGATTCCAAGCTTTCAACATTCGACAAGTTGAGTGCATTCGCGTACTTGTAACTTTTTGTGAAACTTAAGCTATCAATTCTCAACCGCAGAGGAACTTCTCTTGAGTTCGACACGTGAGGCAGGGACATGTCGCCAGGTTCCCCTATGCATCCCGCACATGGGCGACGAAGAAATCGCCGCCGTGACCGAGGTTATCCGTTCGGGTTGGTTGGCGCACGGCCCACACAACCATGAATTCGAGAAAGCCTTTGCGAACTACTTAGGCATCAAACACGCCGTCTCGCTAAACAGTTGTGCCTCGGCGTTGTTTCTGGCAGTGCGGGCACACGGCATCAAGGGCGAGGTGATCCTGCCCAGTTTTACGTTTGTCGCTAGTGCCCATGCCGTGGTCGTGGCGGGCGCAACATGCGTCTTGGTGGATGTGGACTACGATACGTGCAACATCGCTCCAAGTGCGATCGAAGCTGCCATCACGCCGCGCACAGAAGCCATCATGCCCGTGCATTTCGGCGGCCATGCAGCGGATATGGAGGCCATTTCTAAAATTGCGGCAAAGCACAGGCTTTTAATCATTGAGGATTCTGCCGAGGCGCTCGGGGCCACGCAAAACGGGATCAAGACCGGAGCGTGGGGGACAGGTTGTTTTAGTTTCTATCCAACTAAGAATATCACTACCGGTGAAGGCGGGATGTTCACGACTCACGACGATGCGCTGGCCGCAAAAGTACGCGCCATTGCAGGCCACGGCATCGCCAGCAGCACCTGGGCGCGCGAGAAGCAAGCCAAGCCCTGGCTGCGTGCAGCCACCTTCGCGGGCTTTAACTTTCGCATGTCAAACCTGAACGCGGCGCTCGGTGTCATTCAGATGAAAAAACTCGACGCGCTGAACGCTGCACGTGCCCGTCACGCCGCACAGTACAGCCGACTCCTGGACAAAGCCTTGTTTGACCTGCCCGTGGTACGCGAGGGTTACCAACACGTTTGGCAGATGTACACGGTCAAGGCCAAAGGCTTTGACCGGACGAAGTTTCTAGCCAAAATGCGCGAATTAAACATTGGTGCAACGGTGCACTTCGACCCGCCTGTGCACACGCAACCTTACTATGCAGAAGCCGGGTACGGAAAGCTGGATCTGCCTGTGACGCAACGCATCACCGAAAGCATCCTGACCCTGCCTCTTTATCCGCAGATGACGGAGGACGACGTGGCGTTCGTGTGCGCTTCGGCCAATGTAGCTGCCAAGTGCGTGTACGCCGAGCAGACCTGATGTTCAGACGGAAGTCGTTTCAATTCAGCTTCCAAACTTGCGACGCGCAGTGCCGTGCCGAAATATTTTCCTGGTTTAGTTCGTACCCCAACAAGTGTTTGCCCATAAAAAAAGTTGCGGCCTGTTGGCCGCAACGTGTGTATCAGCTATACCTTTACAAAAAGCGAAGTACGAACTACTTTTTTCCGGCTACGCGCACTTCACGAATTTGCTTCCATTCTTCGAACCATTTCTTCCATGCGTCGTGGTTTCCGCCAAAGTCACGGCGCGAGATTTCCTTCAGCGCGATGATGGCGTGAGTGGCGACAGACGTTGAAACCGAGCGCAGTTCCAAGTCCGGAAGATCGATGGGCAGGCTGACACCAGGACCTGTAATGGAGCGGACTCGCGGTGGCTGGAAGTCGATCGCGGTGCCAGTGCGAACGTCGTAGGTCGCCATGGTGACAATCGCGCCAACTAGGCCCGCATCGTCCAGGGCGCGAACGGCCTTCGCAGCATGCTTGCGTTGATCGTCGTTCAGGCGAGGATGCACGGCAGCGGCCACCAAGCCGTCTTTAGCTGCTTCGTCGCCCATTTCCCTGATGGCCTGCAAGGCAGCCTTGCGAACATCGTCTTCTTTGTCGTCAATGACACGGCGCACCATAGCCGTAGAGACTTCCTTGGGTATGGGCTTGAAATGGAACTGCTTGAGCTGGCCAAGTGCCGCGAGGCGATCTTCGTTCTCCTTGCCCTCGGCGAGCGCCTTTAGTGTTGCAGGCAATTCGCTAGCCGGGAGAGCCTTCACTTCCGGGGCCTGTATGACGAAGGCTTGGTCTTCGGCCAACACGCCAGTAATCAGAAGTAACGACAGAACCAAAAGTGTGCTTTGATTCACTTTAGTTTCCTTTCCAGAAAAAGGCCTCAGGGGGAGAGCACGTTATGGAACAGGCGCAGTGTGCCCAAACTAATTAGGTGAAAAATGCGGTGAGCCATCCTG
>Ga0114940_10000343_pt1 | contig 23803 bp, 26 predicted proteins | sample ColdCreekSource_FD_87195 | JGI IMG/M metagenome (GOLD analysis project Ga0114940, IMG submission 87195) | Groundwater microbial communities from Cold Creek, Nevada to study Microbial Dark Matter (Phase II) - Cold Creek Source | ecosystem: Environmental > Aquatic > Deep subsurface > Groundwater ... | reverse complement strand
GGCCCTGAAGGATTATTTTCCCCAGGCGCTGGAACTGGTCGGCGAAGAGTTGGCCGGCACGCCGGCCTGTGACTTCCTGCTGAAGTGGTCCACCTTGGAAGCGGTTCAGAAAGCCCGTCCGGAAACCGTGCGCAAGTTCTACCACGGCCATAACTGCCGCCGCGGCGACTTGATCGAAAAACGGTTGAAACTCATCTCTGAAGCCAAAACTTTGACGAGCGATGCCGCCATCATCGAAAGTTCGGTGATGAAGGTGCAAATGCTGGTGCGCCAGTTTACCGCCTTGCGACGGTCTTCTGCCAACCGCCCCATCAGACGGGTTTGCGCATCATCCGGCTTCCACGCCCGCAGTTTGTCCCGATGTTTATGCAAAAGTTCCATCGCCAGCGCGGCGTCGGTCGGATCATCCTTGGCGCGACCGAGGCTGAAAGCCTTACGGTATTTGGCCAAAGTGCGCGGATTGATCGGGTAGAGCACCACAAACTCATAACCCATCAGCGCATGAATCAGAGGCCCCCGCGATTGCTCAAGGCAAATGGCAACCGGTCGTCCTCCAAAACGTTCCCGCAACCCCTGAATCCACTCCCTCAGGGTTTCGGGACGATGGTTGATGACCAACGATTCGCTCTTCTCGGAGTCGACCGCCCATAAACACACGTCGTGTTTTTGATCGGCCCAATCCATCCCAATGAACGCGGCAAAGCCTTCGTCCTTTGTGGGTGGTCTGCTTGTTTTCATGATGGGTCCTTTCTTTGTAGGTTGCATGGAAAACACGCTGGCTTTGGCCCGGCGAAATGCTTATAGTCCAGACCTCGATAGCGGGTCAGCATCTTGAGGATTCGTTATCGAACCAAAGCGCATCGTCCCGGCTCGAAAGTCTTTCGGCGATCATTACGGTGATTGCGTTCGGAGTTCGTAGCCGGGCGATACGTGTTCCCTCATCCAGGATGAGGAAAATCATTGAGTTTTTCACGCCTTCATTCCCTGGCTCGGCGGAGTTATTCACAAGCTGCTGCGGGGAGCCTTTGAGGGATCTCCTCGCAGCTTGCTGAATAACTCCGGACCACCTATAAGCTTTCGGGATGGCTTTCTGGCGAAGGCGGGTAATCACCAGTAAGCCAATGAGCAATGCCGCCGGATGGTAAGGTCCTGTGTCATGAGCGGATGGTTGCCCACCTGCGCCTGAGCCACAATGATCCGGTCAAATGGATCCCGCGTCCAGCGCTGTGTCAGAGACTCGGTAATTACCCGCTCAAATGATTCGGTGCAAACAACCAGTCCAATCGATTGCCCAAGAGATTGCATCATAACCGAAGCCTCGTCCGTGATTCGGCCAATTTCATGCAGATACTGAAGTTCAAGAAGTACGATGGGAGAGATTCCCAAATCCTCGGCTTCTATCCGCTTCTGCACCCGCTTCGTGATACGATCTATTTCACCTGCGTAAAGCCATGCGACTACGTGGGTATCAAGGCAGATCATGTTTCCACTCTTTGGACCAATCGAGATGAATCAGCCTTGCTGGATCGCCACGCAAACACTTTCGCCTGGTAAGGCGCGATAGCTTGGACACCGGTTTCTCAGGAATGATCAGTAAGCGCCTTCCCTTACGACTCACTTCCAGCGGCCGACCCGTTTCAAGGACCTGATCGACGAGACGATAAACATTCTCACGAAGCTTGGATACTGTAATCATATACCACCTTAATATGACATAAGTACGTACGATTATCAATAAAACAAACGTACATCTTTCAGATTTTTCGTAACGCCTCAGTTATGGATGTGAGAATCCGCGTTTGTAGGAGCCGTTGCTAACGGCGACCGCCTACACCAAACAATCACACCGTAGGGTTCCCCCCCCTCCATAACTGAGGGATTACGGCTTTTCCATAATCTTGACATTCATCAACTTTAAGTTAAAGTTGATGTTATGAAAGCCATTACCATGCTTCAATTCCGGCAGGATTCCGAGAGCATTATCGGGTTATTGAAGCGGGGGCAACGCCTGCTGCTTACTTATCGGGGTAAACCCGTGGCTCGGCTTGAACCTGTTCGCACGAAGAAATTGCATGCAAGAGAGGATCCGGTTTTTCAGATTTGCCAACTGGCCGAGCCAAGCCCCATGGGACCGCTCGACCACAGCAAAATCGATTCGATTGTCTATGAGGCGCCGTGATGTCTTTGTGGACTCCGGGGCGTTCTTTGCATTTCTGGTCAGCAACGAGCGTTTGCACAAACCCGCGGAAACCTGCCTAAGGCATCTCCAGGCAGAACAGCGTCGACTGATCACCACGGACTACATTCTTGATGAAAGTGTCACTTTGTTAAAAGCACGAGGAATGTCCAGCATCGTCCCCAGGCTTTTTGATCTGATGGAACGATCTGAGCATCTGGTTGTTGAGTGGATCGCGGAGAATCGCTTCTTTGCAGCTCGTGATTTTCTGTTGAAGCACAATGATCATGATTATTCCTTCACGGACTGCACCAGTTTTGTTGTGATGCAGGAACTGGGGATCAAGGATGTGGTTACAGCGGACCGCCATTTTCAGGAGGCCGGCTTTCGATCCCTGTTGGTTTCCCTGTAGAGAACGCAAATCCGGCACACGCACCGGCCGGCTCAGAGATTGCCTCGACAATTCCTTATGGAAAGCGTAATCGAATTTATCTTTGATGACGGAAAACAAGAAGCGATTTCTACTCATGGCATTGGCCGCAGCGTTTTTTGCGGGCTGTGCCAATAATCCGCATCCACCGCCTCTTCATCAAACCAAAGCGGATGGCTCACCCTGGCTGGTGGGCTACCGGGCACTTGGCGACGATCCCAGAACGCTCGATCCCCAAGTCAGCTACGATACTTTGGGTCATGCCGTGATCAGTCAGTTCTATGAATGTTTGCTCCAATATCATCCGTTCAAAACTGATCCGTATGAGCTGATTCCCTGTCTCGCGGCCGAGATGCCTCAACGCATCAAGCATGGCGATAGTCGTGAGAGTTATCTCTTCAAACTGAAACGGGGTCTCTATTTTCACGATGACCCCTGTTTCGAGGCAACGCACGGCATCGGGCGTGAGGTGACAGCGGAGGATATCGCCCATGCCTTCAAACGGATTGCTGATCCGAAGGTGGAATGCCCTGTTCTTTCCACCCTGCAGGACTATGTGGCGGGCTTAAAAGAGGCTTATGAAGAGGCGCGAAAAACCGGCCAGTTCGATTACTCCAAACCACTCTCGGGCATCGAAGTGATCGATCGCCATACCTTCCAGATTCATCTCCTGAAACCTTACCCCCAGATTCTTTACTGGCTGGCCATGCCCTTCAGCTCACCGGTCCCACACGAGGCGGTACAGTATTACGACGGGAAAGTGCATGAGGGCGTGAGCCGTTCCCAGTTCAAGTTTCACCCGGTGGGGACCGGCCCCTTTCAACTGGTTGAATGGCAGCGAGGTCGGCTGATCAGGTTGGCCCGCCACGAGAGATACACAGCTACAACGTTTCCAACCGAAGGCTGGCTACAATCCGAAGAGTCCCGTTTCAGGCCGGTGGCGGGCAAACGCATTCCGTTCCTGGATGAAGTCCAGTTTCCGATCATTGGCGAGCGCGTTCCGCGGTTCCTTCTCTTTCGACAGGGCTACGTGGATACCTTTATTGTCAGCAAGGACGTCTTCAGCGCCGTATTGAACGTTTCCATGCAACTTACTCCGAAGTACCGCGAACACGGTATTCAGCTTAACAAGGACACGGAGCCTTCGACCTTCTATCTTCTCTTCAACATGGAGGATCCGGTTGTTGGAAAAAGTCGCAAGTTGCGCCAGGCCATCTCAAGCGCCTACAATCAGTCGCTCGGGAATGAGATCTTCTTCAATGGGATGTACTTGGATGCCCAACAGTTGCTGCCTCCCGGAGTCTTTGGCCACCAGCCAAATTTCCAGAACCCATACCGTCAGCAGAATCTGACCCTGGCAAAACGGCTTCTTGCGGAGGCCGGATATCCCGAAGGATGTGATGCGCGCACCGGCAATCAGCTTGAGCTGACTCTGGATATGGTGACAGATGACGCAGAAGCCAGGCAGATGGCGGAGTTCGAGAAGAACCAGATCGAGCATCTCGGCATTCGGGTGAAAGTGGAGGAGAATATCTGGTCGCGGCAGCAGGAAAAGAAAATATCGGGGCATTTCCAAATGGTTTCCGGTTCAGGGTGGCACGCCGATTATCCGGATCCTGAAAACTTCTTCTTCCTCTTCTATAGTCGCAATATTCCCCCACAAGGGAGCAATGATGCGCGTTATCGCAATCCAAAATTCGATGAGGTTTTCGAGCGGATGAGCACCATGGACAACACACCGGAGCGCGTGGAATTGGTTCGTCAACTCAACGATATCCTGACAGAGGATTGCCCATGGGTGCTCAACTCGCACCCGGTCTACTTCGCACTGAATCAGCCGTGGTGTCCCAGGGTTTCGTCCAATCCCCTCCTCGCCGGTGGTCTCAAGTACGTCAGCGTCAATATTTCTCTCCGTGAGCAGAAACAAAAGGAGTGGAATCATACGAGCTTGTGGCCCCTTGCGGCGATCTCCGGATTCCTCATATTGGCGGCAGGATCCGGCATTCACTGGAGCAGGAAGCACTATGTTTAACTACCTGCTTCACCGTTTGTTGCATGCTCCCCCCATCATCCTCGGTGTGATGCTCATCACATTTCTGGTTTTCTACGTGGTGCAATCACCCGAAGCCATGGCACGACGGATTCTTGGGAACAAAGCATCGGCGCAGGCCGTTGAAAATTGGCTTCATAACCGGGGATACGATAAACCGCGATTCTTCAATACCTCTCCTGGCCAGAAGCTGCTGGATTCCCAGTTTTTCAACCACATGAAATCATTGGCCACTTTCGATTTGGGCGTATCGGACTTGACCGGCGAACGACTTGTGGAGACCTTCAAGCGTGGAGCCATTCCATCACTCCTGATCACACTCCCTTCCTTCATAGCAGGTATTTCTCTCGGTCTGGCGCTGTCTCTCTTCTTTGTTTTCGTCCGGGAATCAGCGATGGATCTGGGTGGGACTCTTTTGGCGGTTGTGCTGATGAGTATCCCCATTATGGTCTACGTGATCTTCGGTCAGTGGCTGATCGCAGTGAAGCTATTCTATCTTCCGGCGTTTGGCTTCAACCTTGCGGGCGCCACGACGGCAAAATATCTCCTCCTGCCCATACTGATCATGGTGCTTGGCGGACTGGGTTCGGATGTGCGTTTGTATCGAGCCATCTTTCTTGAAGAAATCCGTCAGGACTACGTGAGAACCGCTCAGGCGAAGGGAGTGTCGAGCGCCCGCATGCTCTTTGTCCATGTCCTTAAGAACGGGATGATCGCGCTCATCACCCTGGTGGTTGCCTCCCTGCCATTTCTGATCATGGGATCCCTTGTGATCGAGAGTTTCTTCGGCATTCCAGGCCTTGGGAATCTCACACTCACCGCAATCCGCTCCTCGGATTTCGCCACAGTGAGAGCTGTTACCTATCTTGGAGCATTGCTTTATGTGGGTGGCCTGTTGCTGACGGACATCTGTTACGCGCTCGTGGACCCCCGGATCCGTTTCAGGTAAAGATGAAAATCTGGATCCAGAATCTGATCGTTTTGGGAGGAATTGCAGCGCTGCTTCTTCCGTTCCTCATGATGGGCCGTTCGGAGCGATGGCAGAGGGCCAGAGCTCGTTTCAAGCGGGATCGGATCGGACTCGTGTGCCTGGCGGTCATTGGTTTGTATGGTGCTGTAGGCATCATGGATGCGATTCAGATTCCCTCACATGCGGGTGCAGGTCAGGCCGCCACCCTGCTGGACTGGTTCTTCCGAAATGTGCCGCAGGAAAAGTCGTATAGCACACCTTTGGCAAACACAGGTTTTTCCACCAACAAGTCCGAGCCTCTCCAAGGTCGTCACTGGTTGGGCACCGATGTGTTGGGCAAAGATGTGCTGCTCCAGACTTTGAAGGCATGTCGAACCGCGCTGATCATTGGCTGCCTCACCAGCCTGATCTACATTCCCATCGGAACCCTTCTCGGCATCGCAGCGGGCTACTACAAAAGACGGGTGGATGACATTGTGCAATATCTCTACAGCACCGTGGCCTCCATTCCCAATATTCTCTTGCTGGTGGCCATCCTTATGATTCTTGGCAAGGGACTTGGTCAAATGGCATTGGCGCTTGGGGTCACGGGTTGGGTTGGTCTCTGTCGTCTCGTTCGGGGGGAAACATTACGGCAATCGGAACGCCCCTACACAGAAGCCGCGCGGGCGATGGGACAAAGCAACGGTAAAATCATCCTTATCCACATCCTGCCCAACATCATGCACCTGGTAATTATCAATTTTGTGTTGGGGTTTTCGGGCCTTGTTCTGGCCGAATCAATCCTGAGTTACATTGGGGTCGGAGCGCCGGTGGGAACGGCTTCATGGGGACTCATGATCGACTCCGCGCGCATGGAGCTGGCCCGCGAGCCGGCTGTTTGGTGGAATATCACAGCTGCAACCACCGCTCTTTTCTTCCTGGTACTTTGCCTCAACCTGCTGGGTGACTCGCTGCGGCGTGCTTTTGATCCGCGGGCAAATTAAGGTGTCTCTTGAGTGATACAAAAATGGTCCAGAATCCTGAGCTGCCGGACCTGGTGACCATGGGCGAGGTCTTCGGAGTAGAGGATGCGGCAGTTTACTTGCAGGGCTGCAGCCAGGATCAACGTATCATAGAATGAATAATGGGTCTCTTCCCGGATGCTCAAAGCTTGTTGATATAGAGAAACAGTGGTAAAGACCTCACAGATGGGGACAAATACGGTCGTGAGGTAGTCCTGACAATCCCGGGTGTTCATTGGCTGAGTAAATTTGCGCGTTGCCACGTTGAAAAATTCCTGAACCACCTGGCTACTGACAACCGCAAGGTGGTCTTTCAAGGCCATGCCAATCAGCTCTTGAGCCCGCTTTTTCTTGGCGGAGTGTTGCGTGTCAAACGAACAATTCTATTCTTGTCCCCTGTGGCCTGCAACTTGTAGTTTCTTCTCATGGCCCTGCTCGAAGTCCGGAATCTGCGCGTTACCTTTGCCACGGAAGAAGGTGAGGTCAGGGCGGTGGATGACGTCTCCTTTTCCATCGGGAATGGCGAGCTGGTGGCCCTGGTCGGAGAAAGCGGCAGCGGCAAAAGTGTGACGGCCCTCTCGCTGGCACGATTGGTGCCAAGCCCCCCCGCACGTTACGATGGCGGACAAATGATCTTCGATGGCCATGATATCTTTGCCATGGCGAAACAGCAGTTGCGGGAATTGAGGGGCGGGAAAATCGCCTATATTTTTCAGGAACCGGCCACGTCACTAAATCCCGTGTTTCGTGTGCGAAATCAGATTGCAGAGGCGATTCACCTGCATCGTCCCGATGTAACAGATGTGAAAGGCGAAATTCGCAAATTATTGGATTTGGTGGGCATTCGGGATCCGGTGCGGGTGATGGAAGCTTATCCCCATCAACTTTCGGGTGGAATGCAGCAACGTGTGATGATCGCCATGGCCATTGCCTGTCGCCCGGTGCTTCTGGTTGCGGATGAACCAACCACGGCGCTGGATGTGACCATTCAGGCGCAGATTCTCGATCTGCTGCGCGAGCTGCGTCAGAAGCTTGGCATGGCAGTTTTGCTTATCACCCACAATTTCGCGATTGTATCCAACCTGGCGGATCGGGTGCTGGTGATGTATCGCGGGAAAATTGTGGAGCAGGGTGGCGCCAGGGAAGTGTTGCGTCATCCGCAACATCCCTACACAAAAGCCCTGCTGGGTTGCATCCCCAAACTGGGATCCAATCAGAAACGATTGGCAACCATTGACCATGCGGCACTGGCAGCCGCAAGGAGTTAGAAGTTCAAAATGAGAAATTAGAAATGAAGAAATTAAGGTCCAGTTGGGCGAGCTTATGATCACGCACCCACTTCTCGAAGTCAAAGGTCTGAAGGTTCATTACCCCTCTCCGGGCGGGTTTTTGGGACGGCCTGGCGAGCCGATTCGCGCAGTGGATGGAATCAGCTTTTCGATTGATCCCGGCGAAACGGTTGGGTTGGTGGGTGAAAGTGGCAGCGGCAAGACAACGGTGGGTCGGGCGATCATCAAATTGGCGTCCATCACAGAGGGATTTGTGATCTGGGAAAATCAGGACATCACCTCGCTTGAGGAAAAAAACTTCCGGCCATTTCGCAAGCATATCCAGATGATTTTTCAGGATCCCTATGGCTCGTTGAATCCGCGGCTGACTGTGGAATCCATTGTGGGGGAGGCCTTTGAAATTCATTTTCCAGAAATGCGGCGTGCCGAACGGCAGGCTCGCGTGGCTGAACTTTTAAAACAAGTCGGCTTGCTGCCGGAACATGCGCGGAGATATCCCCACGAGTTCAGCGGTGGTCAACGGCAGAGAATCGGGATTGCGCGCGCCATGGCTGTCCGTCCACGTCTGATTATCTGTGATGAACCTGTGAGCGCCCTGGATGTGTCGGTGCAGGCCCAGATCATCAATTTGCTCCAGGATCTTCAGGAACAGCTCGATCTCGCGTATCTTTTTATTGGTCACGACCTCGGAGTGGTTGAGCATGTCAGTGATCGTGTGCTGGTCATGAATGAGGGCAAAATCGTGGAGTCCGGAACCTGTGATGAGATTTACCGGAAACCTCAGCATCCTTATACGAACAAACTGCTCGCCGCAGTGCCAACTTTGGATTAATATATAATTGTCATGACCGTACGGGTATCGCAGGAAGTGAGGAAACACGCCGGCAGACAGAAGTTGTCGGACGATGTGAGACGTATTCTGCAGCAGGATACCACCCTGCCCGTATTCTCATCGACCGCGCTGAAACTGATCGATGCGGCCAATCGCGTGGATTTGGATATGGGCACGATCGCTGAGATCGTCAAGCTCGACCCCGGCCTTACCACAAAGTACTTGAAGCTCGCCAATTCGGTCTGGTTCCGCGGACGATCCATCATGAGTGTGGAAGATGCGCTGATTCGAATTGGCTTGCGGGAGGTGCGCCGGCTGGCGTCAACCATTGGTGTAATGGATGTCCTTTCCCTGTTTCGAACCGGAACCAGAGGGCGTCCCATCAATCCTCGAATTGAGGTTGAATGGGAAATGTTCTGGTTGCACAGCATATTAACGGCGCGGCTTACCGAATGTCTGGCGGCTTCTTACCGGGCAGTGGTTGGCAAGGAGTATCTGGCCGGATTGCTCCACGATGTGGGCAAATTGTTCATGGGGCGCTATTTTCACCCCCAGTTTGAATCCGCCATGGCGCATGCATTGGAAAAGGGATGCAGTTTGTTTGAAGCCGAGGAGGAGTTGTTCGATACAACTCATGCGGAGATCGGTTGGGCGCTTTGCGAAAAATGGCGGCTTCATCCGGAAGTTACCCGGTCCATCCGACTTCATCACAAGCCGACATCCGATTCCCCGTTGAATCAGGATGCCGCGGACCGTGAGTTTCAACATTTCCTTGCCGTCTGCCTCCATGTTGCGAACGCGCTGGCCAACATGTGTAATGCCAACATTCAAGGCGCCAGGAGTCCGGAGGAGATTGATCCGGAATCCCTGCCAGAGTGGAGACTTTTCCGGAAATACACTCCAAGGGGAGAGTTGGAACTGGACGTGGTAGCCGAGCTTCAGAAAGCTCAGGAAGCAATACAAATTCTGATTGTGTAACCCCTCCAAGTGTGATAGGCTGAGTCTGGTTTTCGGTAGGGCAAGGAGCGGTCCAATTTACGGCTATGGATTTTCAGCACAGCACAGATGCGGAATCTTTAGGTTTAAAATCCTGGCTGAACGATCTGCATTTCGTAACCAGCAGGCAGTTCACTCCCTATGCGTCACAAAAGGGGCACTTGATCGACCCACACGTGCACTCCCGATTTTCTGACGGTCTGTCCACGCCGGGGAGAATGTTTTTCCATGCGCAGCGGCGCGGATTACGGGGATTGATCATCACAGATCATGACACTGTTCGTCATTGGGGGGAATGTCTGGCAGTTGCGAGAGAGACACGAATGGCTACTGCGCTGGGGGTGGAGATATCCACGGCCCAGGGTCATTTGCTGGCTTATTTCGACCGCATCACATCGGCTCGACGCGTTGCGCGAGCTCTCAAGCTGGACCAGGGAGTAATCCATTATTTGAAAGCGGATGACGTAATCGAACGGGTCCAGGATCTCGGTGGTGTTGCTTGTGTTCCTCATCCCTTTGGTCCGTTCTACCCGCTCGGGACGGATTATCTGGACCAGGTGGATGGGATCGAAGAGTACAATTCGTGGATCTACCAGGGGACCAGGCGATTCCACAACGCTTTTGGTTATGCGAAGAGATACCGGATTGCAGCCATGGGGGGCAGTGACAGCCATTATCCCTACACCATTGGATTTGGAGCCACGGTTGTGCCGAAGGACATTGATTTTTCAGAGCCGGATTGGTTTCTCCATTGTATTCGCAGCCGATTAACCCGTGCGGTTGCCCAACAGAAGCCGGTGCAGCGGCGCATCAACTTCATCAAGTCCACGGTAAGCATTCCGCTCAACATGCGTTACAACGCCAAATTTTTCCGGTCCAAATGGCGCGGGTATTGGAAGGAACATTATCGCGACCTGTTGAATACAAGAATTTCGGAGACCACCCATTGATACTTGCGGCGGTGCTCCCGGATCAGGAACGGCAGATCGCGACGTGAAATCAGCCGAAAATCAGGATTCAGCGCTTCAGGCCGACAATGTCCTGTAGATTCTCCAGATCAATAAAAACCGCCACTCTCTCCCCGGATTTGGGGTGAAAGACAACCTGCATCAGGCGGACAAGATCGAACGAAGACTTTGTCCCACTTGTCATGACAGTCCGAAGAAAAACCGAACGGAGGCACGGCTACATGCCCATCTTTTGATAATCCGTGGGCACTTCAAATAACTCAGCCGGTTGCGGTCCCACTTTGAAATTGTTCCAGTCGATAGCAATTTTCCCGTCCGCACTTGCCTGGCGAACGGGTAATTTGGTTGATGCATCGACCCACATGAAATAAACGTCGGTCTTCATCATCACTTTATACTTGTCGCAGGTTCGATTTTTGATCGTTTCCTTTTCCTGAGATTCGATTTTCAAACTGGGATCCTGCCAGGCATCCATCATTTCCGTTTGATTGGCTGTTAATGGAACGGTCATGTACATTTTCTGGACAGGCAGGAGCGAGTAACATTCCTTTTTATCCTTGCGAACGATGGAAATCACTTCCATCCCCTCGGCATTCATTTCCATGCGCATTTTGTCGCCATCCACATAAACCATGATTTTTTGCACATGCCCTTCACTTGTGATCGATTGCTCGGCATTGTACTGGGTGGGAAATTTAAAGATATCTGCACCGGCGCCATGCGCGGTGATTGTTGACAAACCAATCATGATTGCCAGGGCGGCCACGCCACAGGCGTGGTTGTGAGAAAGTATGGATTTCATAGGGCACTCAGCTTGCCAGTAACCAAGTAGATCGTGAAGCAAAAACTCAAAGAGAAATCTTCTGCCCGTATTTCTCACCCAGTGAATTTGGAAGCTAAAAGTCAACCGGTAGTATGTTTTTTGTTCAGGCTAAAAATCGATAGATTTTACAAAAAATCATGAAAATCAATCGAAAATCATTAAAAATAAGCATAAAATATCTAATTTTTAGTGATTTTTGAAAAAAATCTATATCGTTCAAAACTACTACTAATAGTGTCTTATAACCATTTACGAATGATTAATCAGTGCTTTTGACCTCCAAGTTAGGGGAATGGGCCTATGCACATCACGCCACTCGCAAGGGGAGTACTCGATCTGCGCATGAGGGAAGGTGGCGTCAAGTGCATAGGCCTATAGGGGAATTTACCTCCCTCCTCTCCCTGACAAGGAGGGGAGTTGAGGGGAGGTCCATTTCGAAAACTTTGTGCCTTTATACCGACTTTCATCTGGCGATGATTTTATGGACCCGGGAGGATCTTCAGAGGCGTCCGCCGAGGTCAGGCAAATGAATCACAAAGACTTCACCCGTGTGGAGTATTTTGACGGGGCCTGAAGATTTATCCCAATCCTTATCGATCTCCACCACGGGTGGTTTTTCGCCGGAGCTTTTGTTGGGCCAGCTGCAGGTGGGTGCCGGATGATAGCGATCTCCTTTTTGTGGAAATTTGCTGTGACCTTTCTCGCGTTCAGCGCAGCCGCCATTCCAGACTTTTTACAAAAAAGGTTCTCATCGCAAAATGCAAATTGCTATTATGGGATCAGCATCTATGTTGTCCTGTATAGCACGTGCTTCCATTACAATGGGAAGATTGTTTTTCAAGATCCTGCTGATGGGTTGTTGGATCGTCCTGATCCTGCTGCTGGGATCCGCCTCTGATTCTGCACAAGAGAAGTCTCCCGCTGCGGATCATCCCAAAGATATGAAATGGATTCAGGGCGGCTCCTTCACCATGGGCAACCATGATGGATTCCCTTACGAAGGCCCGGCTCATCAGGTAACCGTGCCATCCTTTTGGATGGATGCGCATGAAATCACCGTTGCCGAGTTCGCTGAATTTGTAAAGGCAGCCGGTTGTAAAACCGATGCCGAAAAGTTTGGATGGTCGGAGGTTTTTGATGCAAAGGCGGGCGAATGGTTAAAAGCCGATGGTGCTGACTGGAAACATCCCGACGGACTGAAATCAACGGCAAAACCAGATGAGCCTGTAACCCAGGTTTCCTGGAATGACGCCGTCGCCTATGCCACATGGGCAAAGAAGCGATTGCCGACGGAGGCCGAATGGGAATATGCTGCGCGTGGAGGATTGATGGGCAGGAAGTACTCGTGGGGAGACGATTTGCAGCCGAACGGCAAGTGTGTGGCCAATTGGTGGCAGGGAGTTTTTCCGGAGAAAAATTTGTGTGAAGATGGGTACATCGGACGCGCGCCGGTCGGCAAATTTCCACCCAACGGTTACGACCTTCATGATATGGCCGGTAATGTCTGGGAATGGTGCGCGGACTGGTTCGGCGAAAACTATTACCGCCAGAGTCCATCGGACAATCCCAAAGGTCCGGCTGAGGGAATGGAACGTGTGATCCGTGGTGGATCATGGCTGTGCAGCGAAAATTACTGCACCGGCTACCGCGTTGCGGCTCGAAGTCATGCCACACCGGATAGCGGGATGAATAACCTGGGGTTTCGCTGTGTGAGAGAGAAATAGTTCAAGCAGAAACCCCGGGCAAAAGGGAATCTCACACGGAGTCCACAGGGTTTTGTACATGCAGGGAATTGGGAGTTTGCCAGCTACGAAGCAGAGCATGTTGATGAGGTAGCACTCGGCGCGATAGCCACGGACCTCCTCAAAGCTCACACCAAGCATCTTCCACTCCTTGCCGAGGTCCAACAACCGTGCAAACATTTTCTCGATTTCCATGCCTCATTCTGCCAGCCTCCCCACGGGCTATTCCACTGAAATGATCGAGGAACCCTAAATTGTTATGCCATCACCCGGTCTTCAACAGGTTCAACGGCTTGGGCTGCAGCAAACCCTTTCGCCCCAGATGCAGCAGTCGCTGCACATTCTGCAGATTCCGAGCATGGAATTAAGCGCACTGATTCGACAGGAGCTGACCTCCAACCCAGTGCTGGAAGAAGAAACGTTGTCGGAAAATGATGGTGACACCTCAAATGCCGAAGCGGAAGAACCGGAAGCTGAAGCGGCCGATGGCGAAGAAGAGAAGGCGGATGGTGATATTGCCGAGCTGACACGGCTCGACCAGGAATGGCGGGATTATTTCAATCAGACCAATCCCCCCATCCGACGAAGCGCGGAGGAGGAAAAGCAGAGGCAAACCTTTTTCGAGTCCGTTGCCCGGCCGGAAACGATCCAGGAGCATCTTCTGAACCAGTTGCATGTTACGGATGTCAGTGAAGCCCAGCGACAGCTGTGTGAGACACTGATTGGCAACATTGATGACCGGGGTTTTCTCGTGGCTTCGAAGGAAGACATGGAAACCTGGAGTGGGAGTCGGCCCGGCTCTGTGGAGGCCGCTCTGCGGATCATCCATGCCTTTGATCCCATTGGAGTTGGCGCGCGCGACTTGCGGGAATGTCTTCTTTTGCAGTTGCAACGTCTGGGGCATCGGGAAGATTCCCTTGCAACCAGGGTTGTTTCCGCCCATCTTGATGATCTGGCGGCCAAAAAGCATGCCGAGATCGCTTCAGCACTCGGTGTTTCCCTTGAAGAAGTACATCATGCGGCAGCACTGGTTTCCACTCTGAATCCCCAACCCGGCGGTCTGTTTGCCACGGACGAAAGCCGTTACATCACTGCCGACCTGATTGTGCAAAAAGTGGGTGAAGAGTGGATTGTGATGATGAACGACGACTGGCTTCCGTCCATTCGGATCAGCAACACCTACAGGGATATTCTTGGCCAGTCTTCCCAGACCACGGAGGTGAAGAGTTACGTTCGGGAACGCCTGCGCGCGGCCAAGTTTCTGATCAAGAGCATCGAGCAGCGTCAACAGACCATCTTAAAGATCGCGAATGAAATTGTGCGGGTGCAGCTTGATTTTTTCAACCAGGGGAGGGCCTACCTTAAACCTTTGACTATGACGGAGGTTGCGGAACGCATTGGGGTGCATGAAACCACGGTCAGCCGGGCCATTGCCAACAAGTATATGCAAACCCCCAACGGCATCTTTGAGCTGAAATACTTTTTCACCCCGGGAATCCGTCTGGCCGATGGCAGCTGTATTTCGCAGGAGGAGGTTAAAACAGCGCTTGTCGACCTGGTTTCAGCTGAGCCTTCCGAGAAACCATTGACGGATCAGGACATCATGCAGGCATTGAAGGAAAAAGGCATTCCCATTGCGAGACGGACGGCAGCCAAGTATCGGGAGGAATTAAAAATCCTCCCGTCACACCTGCGTCGATCGAAGTAATCGAAGTCTATACGAAACCAATTTTTGGAAATGAACGTCCCAGAATTGGTGTGGAAGAAACACGGAGCCAGTTTTCGAGGACGGTTGCATACACCGAGCGGAAGTCGATATTGAATTTCAGGTCCCCGCGGTTCAGATCCGTCAGGCTCGGCGCTTCGCCGTGGATGCCGGGCTTGATCTTCCCGCCAAAGGCAAATATCAATCCGGCTGCGCCATGGTCGGTGCCTTTCGCTGCATTTTCCGTCACCCGCCGGACCAACTCGGCAAAGGCAATGCTCAAGACACGTTCGCCATTTCGCTGCTGTTCCAAATCCTGATAAAAGGAAAAGACAGCTTCCGAAAGCTCGGCGAGGAGCTTGTTCTGATCATTGAGCTGGTTGGCATGGGTGTCGTAGCCCCCCTGCGAGACGTAGTAGATCCGGGTCGGCAGCTTGCCGGAGATCATCTGTGCCACGAGCTTCAAGCCATAGCCAATACCGGTATCGGGGTAAGCAACGTTCGAATGATATTGCTTCACCACTTCACGGATTCTGTCGGAGGAAAGCTGAGCGTTCATGGCCGTGCGTTGCAAGTAGTCCATTGACTGCGGAGGCTCGTCGCCCATCTGAGGCATGGCCTTCGGGTCGGCACTGGCCTTGTTGATCTTCCGGAAAACGGCCTCGGCTGATTTCATGGCGTCACCGTAGCGGGTGCTGGTGTTGATCCAGCGATACATCTCGGGATCCTCAATGGTGACACCGAACGGAATCTTTGCAGAGAAGGCCTGCGGCATGAGCTTGCCGATGTTGACCGCGGTGGTTGGGTCGCAACCTTTGCAGTGATTGTCGAAGTAGCGGCCGATCCATCCGGAGGTCTCGTATTTGTCGGAGTCACTTGCCGTGTGCCAGATTTCCATGGAACGGAAGTGCGAACGGTTTGGATTTGGATATCCAACACCCTGGATTACGGCCATCTTGCCGCTGTCCAGCATGGACTTCAGCCTTGCAAAATTGGGATGAAAGCCAAGGACATCGTTGATTTTCAACACATCCTTTGCGGGAACAGCCAGCATCGGGCGCGCCTTGTAGTACGCATCATTCGTGTACGGCACCAAGGTGTTCAAACCGTCATTTCCACCGCTGAGCTGGATGACCACGAGGATGGGGTCATCCGGTGATACCTTGACACCAGCGAGCGGACCTGAATTCTCGAGCGCCCATACCGTGCGATTGAGGAATGTAGGGACCGTCCAGGCCGCCGACGTCAGGAAAATCGAGCGGCGCAGGAATTCACGACGGGTGTGAAGATGGATTTCCTCTTTCATGGCTGGCTCCTTTTCTTAACAGAGTTGATACTGGGGCGTGCTCATCATCAGGTGGACCAGGCCGCGGATCTTTTCCTCTGCGGCGGGGTTTTGCGCCTGGAAGGCAAACGTTCCACCGGATTCATTGGTATCCAGGAAACGTGTAAATTCGCGGAGATTCTCCTGGTCCGGTTGATCGTTCCAGAGCAGGCGAGCGAAGTGACGCACGATCTGCTCGGAGGTGGCCAGCCGGGACAGGTCGCACAACGACGCTACATCAAGCACCTTCGCGCTCCGGCGCAGAGCGCGTGTGACTTCCCCCTTCGGTGGGCTGGGCGGTTTTCCCGCCTTGCCGATCTTACCCACCATGTTTTCCGGCGGGATGCCGTGGACGAGATAATTCGAGAAATTGTAGCGCAGAAGCAGGCTGGCGGTGTTCACCCAGGCCAGACCGCCGTCCCATCCATCGACGTCCGGCGGGGCGAAAAGCTCCTGGCCCATCAGGCGGAACACGTTGAGGATGATCTGGAGCAGGTTCGGATCGTCCGGCAGCTCGCGCTTCAAAATCTGGAAGGACCCGACCACGAGCTGGGCCGGACTCTTGATTTGCGCATGGATCGCCCTCTCCGAGTAAAAGGCGCGACAGGAAAACAGCTTCCAGAGCAGAGGTTTGAGATCGTAATTGTTCTCCCGGAGAATCTGGGCCAGTCCGTCCACGACTTCGGGTTCTGGATTTTCGTACGCGAAATAGACCCAGAGCTTATTGACAATGAAGCGGGCACAATGCGGCTGTTCAAAGATGATGTTGATGATGTCATCCCCGTCCCAGTTGCCTTTCTTTCCCATAAAGACCTTTTCGCCGACATCATGCTGCTTGGGTTGAAATTGGAATTGCTGACTCCCTTGTTTGCGGTAACTCCAGCCGGTAAAGGCACGAGCTGATTCCTTGATGTCCTGCTCGGTGTAGTGTCCCTCGCCCAAGGTGAACAGTTCCATCACCTCGCGGGCATAATTCTCATTCGGTTTTCCTTTGACATTGCTGTTGTTGTCCAGCCAGACGATCATGGCGGGGTCACGGCTGATCTCCAGGAGCATTTTCTTGAAGTTGCCATTGGCATTGCGACGCAGCGTCTCATTTTGGAGCCACATCAGGTAGGCATTCTTGACCTTGACGAACGACGTGGCGAAATGGCCGTGCCAGAAGAGGGTCAGCTTCTCCTGGAGGGGGCGTGGCGTAGTCACCATGCGCTGGATCCACCAAGCCTGCAGTTCCATGCCATGCTCTTTCTCCATGCGTTGCTGTTCCTTGCGCTGCATCTGCCTTTCCTGCTCGTTCGACTGCGACTTCGGAACCGCATCTGGTGATGGGACGGATGGCTCGGCACAGCTCGGGTCCGGACATGACTCCGGAGTGTATTCATAATAGAGTAGCCGCTGAAGTGCCTGGTCCGGTGTCTGTTTCATCAGCATCTCGATCTGCTCGATGGGCGCGCTGAAACACACGCGATTTAGCAGGTGGGCGGCCGCCCGCTCATCCCACGGCCCTGTGTACGGCGCCAGCAGACTGGAAGTTGAATCAGCCATAAGGCCCACCGATCTCCATATTAGCTAAAATCAGCAATGCACAGAAGTTACACTAAAAATGACCCCGAAACAAATCGAATCGGTGATAATTCACCCACCTCACCGAACGACTATTCCAGCAGTTATCATCAGCAACAGTTCCTACATCCCGGCATAACGCCGAAGATATTTGATGGCAACTTCGAAAGCTTTGGGCAGCGGAGATCGGATGGTCATGATTTGATGATTCGCTGGATGTGTGAAAGTGATGCTCTCCGCGTGGAGCGCAAGCCGTCCCATCAAGGGGCGTTCCGGTTCACTTTTGTGTTTGTAGTCCCGTTTGATGGCCGAGAGCATCAGACCATTCCCATCGCCGTAAAGGGGATCAACCAGAACAGGGCAGCCAAGAAACGCCAGGTGTACACGAATCTGATGGGTGCGGCCGGTGATGGGAAAAGCTTCGACCAGCGAATAGCCTCTCCATCGCGTAAGTGTTCGAAGGCGTGTTTCGCTGGGCTTGCCTGATTTTTTGCCGACCCGCATTTTGCCGGGACGATGTTCATCCTCCAGAATCGGTTTCCGCACGGCCATTTCATCATCGGGCATAACACCCAGCGTGATGGCTACATAACGTTTTTTAACGTGCCTGGATTGAAACTGGCCGCTCAAGTCATCCAGCGCATTTTTGGTTTTGGTACAGAGGAAAACCCCGCTGGTCTCGCGATCCAGACGATGAACGTTCGAAATTCCGGACGACAATTTTTCATGAACAATCTGCATCAGGTTTGTCAGATCTTTGTCCCAGCGATCCGGTACCACCAGCAACCCGCATGGTTTATCAAAAGCAATCAGGGTCTCATCCTCGAAAAGGATGGCAGGCAACTCATTCATTATGATGGGTTGAGCAACTCTTTTCTGAGCATATTCAATGCGGTTTGTGTGGTAATGAACTTGAATGCTTCCCGATCAAGCTGGAAACAGAAACGCTCCACACGCATCTTCCTTCGTGATGCCAGCGCGATGAACACAGTGCCAACTGGTTTGTCTTTTGTGCCGCCGGTGGGTCCGGCAATCCCGGTTACGGCCAGCGCATAGTCCACGCCCGCTTTCTGTCGGACAGCTTCGGCCATGGCCCTGGCAACCGGCTCACTAACCGCGCCAAATTCTGCAATCATGCTCATGGATATCCCCAGGGTTTTTACTTTGGCATCGTTGGCATAGGTAACCCATCCCTCCCGAAAAACCTCCGAGCTTCCGGACACGAGAGTGATGCGATGGGCCAGGTATCCTCCTGTGCATGATTCAGCGGTGGTTACCCATCGCCTCTTCTGACACAGCATGGATACAAGCGCCTGTTCCAGGGTCATATTGCCTGTTCCGAAGATGGCATCACCCAGGGTTTGACGCGCTCTGGCTTCCGCCTGGTTCGCCAGTTTGCGGACCTTGGCCGCATTTATTCCACGCACCACCAATCTCAGGTCAACTTCGCCGACACGTGCGCAATACCCGATTTCCAGATTCTGAATGCCCTTGAGCACCGGCTCGATCATCTGTTCCACGTTGGATTCACCAAGGCCGGCAATCCTAAAGACCCGACAGTCTATCACAGGAAGTTGTGAACGAAATTCACGGATCAGGATGGGCAATGCCTGCTTTTCAAACATCGGCCGCAATTCACGAGGCGGGCCCGGCAACATCAGCAGCCATTTGGCTGTAGACGGCCTCGATGAGGCCGTCTTTGCGAGGTCAACGATCCCACCTGCAAAGTGGGGCAAAGGTATGGCCAGACCCGGCGCAGTGCCATTTTCGTTGTAAAGCACGGTTGCTCCATCCGGCACCATGGCCTGGGATTTCACCGATTTGGGCATTTTCACTCTTCTCATCCGGTATCGGATTCGAATCCCATCCATGGCGCGTTGATCGAAATGCATCTTCATTCCCAACATTTGCACGACGATATCACGCGTCAGATCATCGGATGTTGGTCCCAGACCGCCTGTTGTGATCACCAGATCAGCTCGTGAGATGGTCTCTTGCAGTGCGTCACGGATGTCTGCCGGTGTGTCATTCACGCAAACCTGGCGGACAAGGGTGCCGCCCATGCCGCTGAGTTTTTGTCCAAGATAGGCTGCATGGGTATTGACAACAAATCCCATCAGCAGCTCGGTTCCGATGTTGATCAGTTCAACACGCATCTGCAAGAAATGAGAAGTTAAAAATGAGAAGTGAGAAACTGGCTTTCAGGAAATCCATTTGTTATTTTCCACTGTCTTTTTGGAATTTCCACCTTCTCACTTCTAATTTAATCCGGATATCCATTGGGATGTTGGCTATGCCATCGCCAGGCGCTTTCCACGATTTGTTCGATCTTGGGATGCTTTGGAACCCATCCCAGGTCCCGGATTGCACGATGGTTGGCCGAGATGAGACGCGAGGCATCGCCGGGACGACGCGGTTTTTCGACAGCCGGGATCTCCAGTCCGGTGACCTTCCGGGCTGTATTCAAAACCTGTTTTACAGAATAGCCGTCGCCATTTCCCAGATTGTAGATCGCGCTGCCCATTTTTTTCAGCGCCAGAATATGGGCCTGGGCCAGATCGACAATATGGATATAATCCCGAACGCAGGTGCCATCCGGGGTGTCGTAGTCCGTCCCAAAAATATCGAGATGAGGTTTTTTTCCGAGGGCGACCAGAAGGATATTGGGCACAAGGTGTGTTTCGATACGATGATGCTCGCCATATTTTTGTGTGCATCCCGCTGCGTTAAAATACCGAAGAATCATATGCTTGATCCCATAGGCCGTCTCATACCATTTCAAGATCTGTTCGAACATCATCTTGGAGAGACCGTAAGGGTTCATAGGGCGCTGGGGATGGTCTTCGGTCATGGGGACGCGATCCGGATTGCCGTAAGTGGCGCAAGTTGAACTGAAGATGATTTTTCTTGTTCCACATTCCAGCATGGCATCCAGAAGATTGATGCCATTGGCGACATTATTCCGAAAGTACTTCGAGGGGTTTTCCACTGATTCTCCAACCAGCGCGCTGGCGCCGAAATGCATCACAGATTCCGCCTGACAGGCAGCAAGCGCCTCCCCGATCTCCTTGCGATTTGCAATATCCCCCCTCACAAACAGGGCGCGTGGATCGACCGCCGATTGATGTCCCTCTGAAAGATTATCAAAAACCGTGACCTCATGACCGGCATTCAGCAGCTCTTCCACGCAGATGCTTCCAATGTAACCCGCGCCACCCGTGACCAAAACCTTCATGAAAGAAAGCCACGACGGATTCGTGGCACATTCCGTCGGCATTGGGCTGGCATGTTGGCTTCCGCCCATGTGATCATGGCCTGAATCTGCTTCCAACGAGCAACGGGATCACAGGCTTTTTCTCGCTTCGTTTCCTCGGCCTTTTTGATTTGATCAAGATTCATGGAAATAAAACTGGAAGGAATCATGTCTCACAAGGCTTTCTTCAAAATCTGGATTCTTTCCAAAATCCTGCCCTTTTTTTCCTCAGGATTCAATGCTTCCTGCGAAATCAACATATGGCGATCAGAAAGTCCCACATATGGCGCCCCTGTGGTCGTCTTTGCTCGGCGAGCTTCGCTCAGACATTCCACATCGAATGTCAGTTCCGCGGCATGATGCAAAAGGAAGTTCACACCACCAATAAGCATATAATCCACTTTATGATGCGCCAGAACTTTCAGTATTTGATCAATGTCCATGGTTGTTTCTGTGACGCACTCAACCCATGACTGGAAGGTTGTTGCGACACATAACCTTACCCATGTCCGCTCCCGTTTTCCAACAGCGAAGTTTCAGGTTTTTCTAAAGAACCTCAAATAAAAATCCCTTCAAATATTCTGTTTCAGGGATGGCAGGGATGATGGGGTGATCATATGGCTGGGAAAATGTTCGACGAAGCCGCAGGATTTTTCGGGCATCAAATGCCGCATCCAGCGCCACGGCGCGGAAAGTTACCGCATCCACATGGTGTGAACAGCAAAATGTGGCCAGCAGTCCACCCGGGGCAAGAAGCTTGAGTGCTCTCAGATGAATTTCCTTGTAACCACGAAGCGCCTCCGCGAGTTTTGCGCGCGATTTGGTAAACGAAGGCGGATCGAGAATGATCAGGTCGAACCTCTCTTTTGACTTCTGCCGTGTATTCAATTCGTCGAACACATTGGCGGCTTTCCAGTGGATATTGGGGATCTCATTCAAAGCGGCATTATGACGACAGGTTGCAATGGCTTCCTCGGAGATATCCAGGGCTTCCACTTCCGGCGCTCCGGCCAGTGCTGCGTGCAACGCGAAGCCGCCGTGATAGGTAAAGCAATCAAGCACTCGACGCCCGGCGGCAAGAGCGCCCACTTCCACCTGATTGACGGCCTGGTCGAGGTAGGCGCCTGTCTTTTGTCCATCAAGCAGATCCACATCAAAACGCGCCCTGCCAATCGTAACCATCCCTTTACTCATCGGCGATCCCCACAGGGCGCCCTTCTGAATCGGCAATCCCTCAAATGTTCGTGAAGCGACATCATTACGTTCAATGATGCTTCCCGGCTGAAACAGCTCCCGGAGAACTCCCACAATCAACTCCTTGCGTTGATCCATGGCAAGTGTCAGCGTTTGAATCACCAACGTGTCTCCATAACGATCAACCACCAGACCCGGCAAAAAATCAGCCTCTGACCAGACGAGTCTGCAAACAGACGGTAAGTTTCGAGTTCCAGGTTCCGAGTTCAAAGTTGGAGAAATCGAATGAATAAGAGCCGATGGATCATCGTAGGAGCGCAATTCACTCGCCTCGCCGACCCGCGCTACGCCGGAGGCTTCGGCGAGGCGAGAGCCTCCGGCGTAGCGCGGGTTGCGCCCTGCTGCTGAAGGTATTAAGGGTCGAGAATAGGCACTTTTTCTGAGTTCCACCGCTTCCAGAATTCGTTTTCGAATGAAAGTTTCATCAAGCTTTTCCTTGGATCGGGAAAAGATCCGAATGGGGATACGCGACCTGGAATTGTAAAATCCATTTCCAACATACGCTCCATCGGAAGTTCGCAGGGTGATTTCCCCGCCATCGGGCGGAGGTTTTTCGATCTTGAAAATATCGGCAGTATAGACCCACGGGTGCCCGGCCAGGATCCGTCCCAGGCTTTGTTGCTTGATGAAAGCGGCTGACACGTTGAGGCTTATAAAGCAGGAAGGTATTTTTTGACAGGATTAACAGGATTAACGAGATTATGTTTGAAGGAACTGCTGAATTGCGACCAGCTCTGCTGATCGCAATTCAGCAGTTCAATTCCAATCCTGTAAATCCTGTCAAAACATCCGGATATATCTTCTTCTCAACCAGACAAATTTCTTCTCCATCAACGTCATAAGGAATAAATGTCGGCGCCTTTGAATCCTGGCCATCTTTATGATGAGCATGCGCAGGTGCTTTTTGCCTTTCTGCTGAGTTTTACCCGGAACGAAGCGGATACAAAGGATGTCCTGCAGGAACTCTTTCACAAACTGGCAAGGCGCTCCGACTTGCTGGATGGTGTGCGGGAAGAAATGGCTTTTCTGATTCGTCTGGCGCATAATACGGCCATTGACCTGATGCGGCGGCGCTCAACGCGGCAAAGGAACTACGAGCAATTCGCCAGTGAATCCGTTCTGATTTTTACACCCAGCCAGGATCCGGATGAGAATGCCTTCTGTGAAGCGTTAACAAGAGCATTGGGCGAACTGCCTGTTGATCAGCGTGCGGTGGTTCATCTCAAGCTTTGGGAGGGGCTTACCTTTGAAGCCATTGCCGAAGCGCTGGAGATTCCGCTCAATACCGCCGCCAGCCGTTATCGATACGGGTTAGACAAATTACGCGAGCTGTTGCGTCCACTTTATGAAGAAATCAAAGATGAATCCCATTACCGAACCGATTGAGGTCCCAAGACCGTCTCATCTTGGACCACGGAGTGAAT
>Ga0114940_10000341_pt1 | contig 23946 bp, 14 predicted proteins | sample ColdCreekSource_FD_87195 | JGI IMG/M metagenome (GOLD analysis project Ga0114940, IMG submission 87195) | Groundwater microbial communities from Cold Creek, Nevada to study Microbial Dark Matter (Phase II) - Cold Creek Source | ecosystem: Environmental > Aquatic > Deep subsurface > Groundwater ... | reverse complement strand
GGAACCATGCGAGTGGTCGATCCGGCCTGCGGAGCGGGAATCTTTCTGACGGAGAGTTTCAGGCGCGCTTTCGAGCGCCGCTGCGCCGGCGGCCTGCAGCCGCTGGACGCGGCGCGCACCGTCCTACGCCATGAGATAACCGGGATAGATATCGATTCCGAGGCGCTGGCCGTTGCGGCCTTCGCCTTGCGCTCTGCCGCGTTTGAAGCCTCCGGCCTGTGCGAAAACGTCCCTCTTGACCTGCGTGCGACGGACGCGCTGCAGCCTCTGCCTGACTTGGACGAACGCGTGGACGTGGTGCTCGGCAACCCGCCTTTCGTGGAAGGCCGCGGGCTGGACGACTCCGAATTGGGGGCCTTGCGCGAACGTTTTACGTGCTTAGCAAAGGGAAAAGTAAACTTGTTCGCGGCGTTCGTGGAACGTGGGCTTCAAATGCTGCGACCGGGGGGCGTATTGTGCTTCCTGTTACCCGCGACTTTCCAGCGCAACGAACGCTATCGCGCACTGCGCGAGTTGCTGCTGCGGTACACGCTGGAATCCATTGAGCCTGTGGCAGAGCCAGCTTTTGGCGACTGCGTGGTGGAAACCGTGATCCTGCGCGTCCGCAAGCAGCCTCCCGCGCGCGGCGCCTACGTGGTCTTGTCTGGCGGAATTAAAGCGCAGCACGACCTGCCGCTGGGGCCTCTGTTGCGCTTCAGTACGCACCTAGCACCGGATTTAAGTCAGCAGCTCGCTGGCATGGAGCGCCGAGGCACTCCGCTGGGCGAGCTATTCGAAGTGCGCGACGGCATCTCCACTGGCTTCCAGCCCTTTCCTCTCCGACTGCTGGGCCGTGTTGAAGATCATGTTTTCGTAGCTAACGACGGAACTCGCACGGCCTTCGATCCGCGCAAGCACATGAAAGTCATCGATGGCGCGGAATTTCACGCCTTCACACCGGTGCGCTGGGAAGGCCGTTGGATTGAGTATGACAAGACGCATGAGCATGCCCCGCCGCATCCTGGGCGACCTTTTAATTGTCAGCTTCGCGAGCGCGCTATCTTTGACCGGCCCGAGAAATTGCTCACGCGCCAGACTGCCAAGGGCCTCATCGCCACAGTGGATCGCGAACGCTTTTTCGTCAGGAATTCGGTGCATGTCACTTTCATCAAGCTGCCGCACCAGCCCCCGCGTCCGGGCAAGCTCGAACGCCGCTCATCCGTCGGCGCAGGTTCCACGCTAGAAAATGGACGTCGCGCCAGCGACCGTTTCACTCGGCAGTACTCGTTGCCAGCGTTGTGCGCTTGCTTGAACACACCCTATTACGAACGCTACTATCTGGCCGTTACGGGCGAAGACGGCAAAGTATTCCCGCAAGTACACATCGCCGACCTCAAGCGCCTCCCGCTGCTACCGGACCTTTTGCGTCCCGGCGGCGCATTGGAGGCCATGGGCGAAGAGCTATTCAGACTCCATGCCCCCGGACAGCAGATGGGGTATCGCATCGCAGAGTTGAAGCAGCGAGTGGAACAGTTGTTGAAAGCTGCGTTTGAGGGTTGAGTCTGTCGTAAAACCCTCGTTTGAGGACAACCTGGCTTGTCCTCCTCTGATCGCAAATAGATCAATCAACGGGCCTTGTCCCAGCGTGCCTCTTCATGCGACAGCGGCTTGATAAGGGGTTGACGGAAGACCTTGCCGTGTTGAGATTGAGGCCCATGACCAAGCCTTCCGTTTTGCTCCTGCGTACTGCGGGCACCAACTGCGACCAAGAGGCGCGCTTTGCTTTTGAGCAGGCCGGCGCATGCGTCGTGCCTGTACATGTCCGCGCGCTGTGCGAGCGCCCCGACAAGCTGAACGAACACGCTATCCTCGCTCTACCTGGGGGTTTTAGCTACGGCGACGATCTTGGATCTGGAGTGGTGCTGGCCAATGAAATCGTGCAACGCCTTATGGAACCCTTCCAGCACTTCGTCGCACGCGGCGGCCTGGTCCTCGGTATCTGCAACGGGTTTCAGGTGCTTGTGAAGACAGGCTTGTTACCCGGCGCAAGTCAGGTTCCGAACGCGCGGCTCGCCACATTGACTTTCAATGACGCGCAGCGCTTCGAGGCTCGTTGGGTCTGGCTGCGCGTTGAAAAAAGTGCCTCGCCTTTCTTGACAGGTCAGGCCGGTCGGCTGGTTACCTTTCCCGTCGCGCACGGAGAAGGCAAGTTCATTGCGCGTGACGAGTCTACGCTGCGACGCATCCTGAACGCAGGGCAAGCTGCTTTCCGTTATGTGAATGCCGACGGCAGTGCGCCTGTTTATCCCGCCAATCCTAACGGCAGCCAGGAGGACTTGGCTGGCATCACCGACGGGACCGGTCGCGTGCTGGGCCTGATGCCGCACCCGGAGCGCCACGCGCTGCCCTGGCAGCACCCGCGCTGGACGCGCGAGGGCCTGAAAGACGAGGGCGAGGGGATGTTTATTTTTAAGAACGCTGTGGCCCACGCGAAGCAGACGTGAAGGAAGCGATGCGGTCTCGTTTAAGTCTTGAGGCCCGACTCACCCGCAAGCAAGCCACCCGATCTATGTTTTCCATCACGTTGCGGGCTTACCCAAAGAACGCGTAGGCCGACGTTTTTTATCAATTCCCGCTAGGTGTGGCGAGGCGTTTTCGGTGCCAAGCTGCGAGTATTTCCCAGGCGATGGGAAGTACGGAAATGAGGATGATGGCCAGGATGACGACGGGGAAGTTGTCCTTCACGTACGCGAGATGGCCAAAAAGTAAGCCGGCATAAATGAGCAGCATCGGCCAAGCGATGCCGCCGATGACGTTAAAGGCGAGGAAGCGCCGGTAGGACATCTTGCCGATGCCCGCCACGAACGGCGCGAAGGTCCGCACGATGGGGACAAAACGCGCCAGAATCAGAGTCTTGCCGCCGTATTTTTCGTAGAAGGCGTGCGTCTTGTCGAGATGCTTCTGCTTGATGAAACGCAGGCGTCCCGACTCTTGCGCCTGCGGGCCAAAGAAGTACCCGCAGTAGTAATTCAGCGTGTCGCCGAGGATCGCTGCCGTACTCAGCAGTACAAAGCAAAGATGGGGATTCAGTGGACTGCCTTCGCTCGCGGCCAGCGCGCCGATGGCAAACAGCAGCGAATCGCCGGGCAGGAAGGGTAAGATGACCAAACCGGTTTCGCAGAAGATGATTAGGAAAAGTATGACGTAGGTCCACGCGCCGCAGGCTACCACTAGATCATTCAGATGGTGGTTGATGTGCAGCACGTATTCGATGCAGGTCTTTATGAATTCCATGTGCGTTACTCAAGCCTCCTTTTGGGTCAGCAACTTTCCAATCACGAGCGCCGGGATAACACCGCAGGCTACGGCCAGGGCATACGGCCAACCCTGAAGCCCGTAGCAGCCCAAAATCAGGCCGGCATCCAAAACACAAATGCCCAGGACGCCTGTTTTGACCAAGTTGCGCGCGGCCGTAGGTGAGCCTGCGCGCAGGAGCGCTGCCGTGCGCCAAGCCAGCATCGCGGCCAGTGGCCCCAGTGCCAGTCCAATCCAAGGACTTCTGGCGGTCAAACCGACCAGCACCAGCGCGCCGCCCACGAAGACCCAGCCCAGCGCGAACGAACGCGCTTGCTGGCCGGTTTCCTCCTGTGCTGAAAAAGCAGTTAACCCTGCTGCGTAGGTACCGACCGCAAGCGCGGGTGCATAGATCATGGCCCACTCCGCCGTGTTGGACAGCACGGCGGGAAAGTTGGGATCGGCGCTCATGCCCAGTTGGACGTTGAAGAATCGGCACAGCCCCAACGTAAGCGGCCCGGCAAGCACAACCTTTTTGGTAGCAAAGTTGTAGAGCAGTAGCGCTAGGGCTAGAAAAAGCGCGCAACAGAGCGAGGGTGTGCCGATCACCAGGGCCGTCACTACGCCTACGACAAGCAGTCCCACACCGCAAAACAGTGCGCCGCGCAACGAGACGGCTCCAGAAGGGATGGGCCGGTTTGGCCGCGTGCATGCGTCTTCCGCTCGGTCGGCCACATCGTTGAGCGCCATGCCTGCGAGATATAGGCATCCGGAGGCCAGCCCTAGCCACGGCAGCGGTTCAAGCCGCGAGTCGCTGGAGACTGCCGAGATGATCAAGTGCCCGGTCGCGATGTCGGCCAGTGCGGTGAAGACGTTGGGTAATCGGATGAGCCGCAGGTAGGCAATCACAATGAAGAGGGATAGCCGATTTTCGGCCTAAAGAAAAGCGGCGGCGAAGTAATCGCATATCGCGCCATGGTGCAACGTAGGTGGGTACGGTGCCGACTACCTCGCCGGGTTGGGATTCAGGCCCGCCTTGCGGAACGTTTTGGGTTGAGGGGCTTTGGTGGGTGGCTTGACACTGGGTGGATTCTGCTTCGGTGCGGGTTGAAATTGCTTGGGCGGTGCCTTAATCGGGCTACTCGAGAAACCTGTCGTGCCACGCGAAGACCCGTCTGCGGCCAGGTCACTGAAGCGACCATCATTGAGAATGTACGGTCGGCCGTCGGCGTCGTTGATATGGATGGACTGCTTTTCGATCTTGGTGATGGTGTAGTTGAGGCCCTCAACGGTCTCTCCTTCCTTCACGCGGCGGGGCGGTGAGCCGTCCTTGCTGGCCAGCAGCGCATAGGATACGCCGTCCATGCTCACGATGCCCATGAAGCTGACTTCCAGGTCCTTTTCGGTCGGCTGTCTGGTTACCTTGGGTTGTTCTGGTGCGCTAGGCAGAATGGGGGGTGGGGGAGGTGGTGCTTTGATGTTGCCCGGATTGGGCTTGGTGGGTACCGACCGCCACCGCTGGTCGGCCATGAAAGGCGACTTACGTTCTTCGCCGGCGGCGAGCGCAACCTCCTGATAGGGCGTATAGGCTCGGCCTTCGGATGTCACCGGTCGCGCCTTGCGCGTAACTGGGTTATCTACCTCTAGGTTGCAGGGCCAGGAACGTACGAACAGGAAGCCGCTTACGCCCAGCATCAACAAGCTGAGATAAAAGACGAGCTTTTCCTTGTTCATCCCCTGTGTTTTCAGGTGCGGCATAGCTTGACCTCCAGATCCTGAAGCCTTGATTCCTGAGGACCTATCAGCATTTTTGCAACCGCTCACCACAAAGCTCACAAAGAACAGCCTTGTCGGTCACGTTCCGATCCTCGTTGCCCCTAGTGATCTTGTGGCGAGCGTAAGCATTTTTCAGTGCCCTAACGGCTCGACTTTCACGCCTTTCGCTGGCCTGCTGAACAGCGTGGATGCGCCGCCATTCCCGCCTTCCACTTGAGACGCCACGACCGTAACCATGGGTTCAAAGAAATCCATGCCGGATGCCGATAGACGCACCCAAATGTGCGAATCTTCGTGGCTGAACGACTGCATGGCATCGCGACCCGCGATGGCTGCGAAATCGCTTTTGATCTGCTCGTAATCGAGCGTATTGCGTTGGCTCTCCTGAATCAGCGGTGAAACCACTTTCAAGCTACGGATGACCAGGAATTGTCCGGGCGTGCGCACGGCTTGTAAGAATTTTCGAAAACTGTGCAGGTCGCACTGCAACAGGATTTCCACGGGATATTGCTTGATGAACTCAGGGTACTCTTTCATCACGAACTTGTCGAAACGTTCGTCGGTGGGGTTGAGTATCTTGGGATCATACTTAGGGTTGATTTCCGGGTCTCGCGGCCCGGTCTTGTCCGACTTTTGCGGCGTCACTTTGATGATGCGCATGTAGGTTTCCGGCCGCAGACCGGCCTTGATCTTCTCATCCTCTTCATCTTTCTTGGCCTTCGCGCACAGGCGGATGATCGTGTCGGCAATGTGCAACTTTCGCAATTCTTCCTCGGCCTGTTCACGGGAGAGCGTGTGGCTGCCCACGTCTTTGAAGCCGAGATCGGGGTCCATCAACGTTACGCCAAAGCGCCGGGCATGGTCATCCAACTCCTTGCGCAACTTTTCCCATTTGGTGACAAAGTAGGTTCCGAACTGTCTCTCGGATTCCGGGAGCGTGCACCAGTCGGCAAAGTTCATCCGGCTGTCTTTTTGCAGGCGGGTGATTTCCTCTTTGAGTTTCGCGTTGACCTGTTCGAACTCTTTTTTGCGGTCGGCCACGGTCGGCATGCGCGCAAGAACTCCGGATTCAGACGCCGGTGCATACGGATCCCACACTTGGGCGGAGGGCGCGTCATACGCTTCGCTAAGTTTCGCCTTCACTGGCTTGATTTCGTGCTGCACGTGGTCCAGCTTCTCCTGCAAAACACGGTAACTATCCATGGGCCAGGAGAACGGATAGTAATACACAATCAGCCCAAACACCGCGAAGAGCACGATGCCTTTGAGCAGTTTGGCGTCAGTGACATCCAGCGCCATAGGCGTTACGGTCCTTTCACCGGCTGCGCTTTGAGCTGAGGCGCGGGAACAGAGGCCGCTTTCGGTTTCTTATCGTCCGCTGAGACGACATAGGCCTCCAGCACGAATTCCTTCAAAAAGCTCGGCCCTTGCGGGTGATCTTTGCTGTCGGTCCAGATGATGCGGATGTCCTTGAAGAGGGGTTCGGGATGGTTCGGGACACTGACTCCTAACGGATGTGCAACCAACAGGTCACCGAAGCCGGCCTTGAAGACGCTGCCCGCCGCCGTGGTCCACATGATGGATGGGATCAGGTTTTCCGGCCTCCCGCGAGCGAATCCGCGCAGAAAGACGCGGCCTTGATCCTGAAAGGTCCGCGCATGGTCCTTTTCTTTCTTAGTTGCCTTGCCGTTTTTAGTGGCACTAGGATCCTTGATGACCGGGCTTTTGGGATCTACGCTCACAGGTTGCTCAAAGTCCGCTTGTACGACCGAAGGTACATCAGTGGATACCGAGATCAGATTGATGTCGGCAGGCATGCGGCGGTTACTGCGCAGCTTGTCCATCATCCCCAGGAAGAAATCGCCTGAGTTGACGTTGTCCTCGATCTGCTTCTTGCTTAGCTCCAGGCGTTTCTTTTCCCCCATGAGCGCGTCCAGTTCCTTATTTCGCGCCTGAGCTTGCTGGATGGCGGTATTGGCCGTGGCGATATTTTTCTCTAGTACCTCTACGGTGCGCCAGGGGGTCATCCAGAAAAGCACCAGTGCCAGCAGCAGAGCGGAAGCTGCGTAGTACAGGAATGCACCTCGGGCGCGGAATTCCTTGCGCTGTTTGAGGGCCTCGGGCCAGAGCAGGAATGAGAACGCGCCTTTGCACAGGCCGGACAGCGCGATGCCCATGGCGATGGCCAGCGTGTCCTGCTCTTTTTTTAGCGACTCTGCGGCTGCGGCAGGCAGGCGAGTCATATCGACGTTGCGGAAGACGTGCAGCGGTTCGACCTCCGACTTCATGCGCCGCGCGATGAACTCGGAGAGGCCTTTCAGGCGGCTGCCGGCCCCGCACAGGTACACCCGGTCCACCTTCATTTCGCGCATTTTGGTTTGCAGGCGCACGTTTTGGACGATGTTTTCCAGCGCGGCGCACAGAGCGGCGGCTTCGCGCATCAACACGCCGGAAATCTGGCGACGTCTGCGTTCTGCGGGCGTTTCCGGAGGCATTGCGGGGGCCTGGCTCTCAATCTCCAGCGACACGGGCAGCACGCCTGTGGGCACCTCTAGCGTGTTATGGGAGGTGAGCGTTAAGTCTTCTTGTGGCAGCGCGACTTCTACCAACGGAGGATTGGGCGTGCCGCTGGGGACAAGTTCCAGGCCATCGGATTTTTCGGTAGCCGGGTTGCGGACCATGCGGCGCGTGTTGTTCAGGCTTGCGGTGCGACCGGTGCGCGGTATGCGTCCGATCGAGCTGCTGGTGGGTGGCGCGAGGTCAAAACAGATTTCGCCTTCGCGCTTCTTGACGTCGTCGGCCTCCAGCGGGTCGATTTTAAGTTCGTCGGCTAGAGCCGCGTTGAAGCGCCGTCCGCCGCCCAGGAAGGACCGAGCGTGGTATAGGCTGCCGTTGCGGACCAAGAGCACCGTCACCTCATCGGCACCCACATCGGCCACCAGCACGGTCTTGTCGGGATCCACGCCGTGGCCGTGGAAATAGGCGTTGTAGAGCGCAATGGCCTCGTGGTCGATCTCGACTTCGCCCAGCTTCGCGTTCCGGCTGCTGCCCAAAAGCGCGTTCGCGGCCTGCTCCTGGAAAGTTGCTATCAAGACCGAGTACTGGCCGCCCAAGTCGGGCATGTCGAGGATGCGGGAGTCGTAGGTGCGCGCGTTTTTGTCGCTGGAGCGCTCCTCAACTTCGTATTTGACCAGCAGTTCCAACCGCCACGGCGGAACCGGAGGAACCAGAATGTAACGCAACTCGGTGGCCGCGCCGGACGCCGCCACGCGGATCAAAGGAGCCTTGAGCTTCGCGCCGCGTACTAATTCTTTAAGTTTCTCGGCGATAGCCAGGCGTTTGTCTTCGTTGTCGGGCAACGCGCTCAATTCACTCAGCGGCAGCGCGCCGGCGGAAAGGAGTTGCAGCTTGCCCCTGGCGTTCTCTACCAGCACGCCGCGCAAGCCCTCTGCCCCGAAATCGATGCCTACCGCTTTGGCCATGTGACCGCCTCAACGAGTGCCTACAGAAAGAATGGGACGAAGAGCGCGACGACTCTGGAGTAATCTAACCGTGCGAAGGTCGCCAAAGTTACTTGACTTCAACTACGGGAACTTCCTCGGCAACGGCCCACTCGCCCATGCTGCTGAATTTGATTTCACGGGTGCCTTTGGGGAAGCCGCGCGCTTTGTCGTTCGTGGGTTGGTTCAAGCCTAGCGCTTGATGGACGGCTGCCGGGCGTCGTAGCTCCGTGGTTTGCATCGGAGCGCGATTGACGCCGCCTTCGCGGATATCCGGATCGTCCGGCCAAGCGTCGGTCTTATAGACTCGCCCGCGCGGGGTGACGATTTGGGCTTCCACGATGACCACGAGGTTGCTGGTGGTGCGCTGTTCGCCTTTGGACTTGAACAGATGGCCGAGACCCGGGATGCGGTGCAGTCCGGGAATCTTGCGTTCGACCATCTCGTTGCGGTTGCGGATCAGGCCCCCGATGATGACGTACCCGTTGTCTTCCAAAACCACATCCGTTTCCAAACTGGTCTGGTCAATGGTGGGACGCTGAATCACCGGCGGAATGAACGTGCCGTTCTGGTTGGTCTGCCCCACGTCAAACTGCTGAAACTGCGAGATGCTTTGACCTGAGGCGAGTGAGTCGATCACCGGGCGAATGTGCAGATTGATGGTCTTCAAGTCGCGCCCGACCGACGGCGTTACGTTCATGGTAAAGCCGATGTTTTCCGTGTCGAAGTTTGGCACGAAGGCGATCACCGAAGTCACCGCTGTGCCGTTGCCGCCAAGCTGTGTGCCCTGCACGGGCTGCAAGTCGGTGATGTAAGAGAACTGTGTAGTGATGTCGATGGCCGCTTCCTTGTTGTTAATCGCCAGGATTTGCGGTTCGGAGAGGATGCGCGTGTTGCGGTTATTGCGCAGGGCATTGATGGTCATCTGGAAAGACGGGTCCGTGCGCAAGCCGGTGATGGTCGCGAGGGTGCCACGGCCCAGGGCACCGAAGAGCTGTGTGGCGGTGTTCCCATCGGGGTCGTTGTTGGCATTGAGGCTCATGCCAAACTGATCCACGCGCCCGCTGACGTTGGTGATGTTCACACCCAAGGACTTGTTGTCTTCCAACGAGACTTCCAGAAAGCGCGCCTTGATCAGCACCTGGATCGGCGGCTGATCGAACAGATCCATGAACTCCTTAATCTTCTCGTGGCCTGCGGGCGTCGTGAAAACGAAGAGTTGGTTCGAGGGCAGATCGATGTACCACAAGGACCCCTCTGGGAAGGTCTGCGGGTCGGCCAGCGTTTCCAGAGTACCCAGGAATTCTTCGAGGTAGGAGGCCTCGCTGGCCTTGCGGCCCTGCTGCTGTCCACCTGCGCCGCCACCTCCTGCTCCACCGCCGCCCGCACCACCACCACCACCTGCCCCAGGGCCACCGCTTGCGCCGCCCCCAGGCAAGTTGGCACGGCCCGTCGTGCCGGACCGACGGCCAGCCTGTTGGTTGGTGTTCGGAGTGGTGCTGACCAGTCCATGATGAATGGGATAGACGCGCGGGACCATGATCTTGGCTAGGTCGCTGGCCGAGGTTGCAGTGATCCAGACGGCATGCTCGGTAACCGAATACTGAATCCCATCGTTGTTGCGGACGATAAAATCAAGCACCTCGCGCAAGGGGATCTTTTCGACATGGATCGTGAGCTTCTTGCCTTCGATGGCGGCGGGATCGGCAATGACGTTGATACCCGTGGTGATAAAAAACGTATTGAAGACCCAGTCCAGGTCGGCCTTCATGAAATCGACCGAGACTTTAGCATCCAGTGCCTCACCCATTTTTTTCTGGCGCGGGATGCGCGGATCGTCATCGCGGAGCGGCCAGGCGGGCCGACCCTCGCGCACGCGCACCGGCGGGCGCACGGAATGTTCGTTGGCCTCTAGCAGCGCGTCGCGGTCCATCCGCACACCCGCCGCTTCGGTCACCTTCTGGTCGATGTCCGCTTGTGTGGCGTGAACTTTCTTTAGCAAGTCTACGGCTTCGGCGTAGCGCGGGTTGGCGGTGAGGATGTTGCGGCAAATCTGCTCGCAACGGGTGAAGTCCTTGTCGCTGTACGCTTGTGTAGCCAGCTTAAACTGGGCCTTGAAGGCTGCACTCATGCGTTCGCGGCGCGCCTCGATTTCGGCGGAATCCACCACCTCCGCGACAGGCACTTTGGGTTCTAGGTCGGCTGGATCAACCAGCACCGGAGCGTGCTGGTCTGCGGAACCTTTGACGACCTTGGTCGGCTGAGGAGCTTGAGGGTCTTGCAGCCAGTAGTTCACGCGCGGGCGTTCCGGTCCAGGAAGTTCGGATGGCAGCGGTTCACCTGCCGACAGGGACAAGACCAACATGGCGACCCCTGCCGCCAGTGCGGTATTTTTTTTGAGCTGTCGTAAAATTATAGTGGTGCAGGCATCCCGCCTGCCCATAGATGCAGGTTGGAAGCCTGCACCACAATTAAAACTCTGACTGCAACGTAGTCCCAACGACATGGCGGTTTCTCCTATTGGTCCGCAGGCCGGTCTCCTGGCTCCTGCGCGCAAATGCCCGGATGCTTTATCGTCCGGCACGGGTGCCAGCTCCGTGTATTTTTCGTGATCCTCTTGAAGCAGGCCGGGCTGGCCTTTGCCGCGACTCAATCTGGAGTATCGTCCAGTACCAGCTTGCGCCTATCGAACAGTTTGTTGATGATTTGTAACCCCAAGTTAATGCAAGGGTAATGGAAAAGGCCTCTAGCCTCAAACCGACGAAGTGCAGTGAGAGTCACGCCTGCCTTGCACTTTAGGCGTTCCATACTGTGCTTGAGGTGGCTGCCGCCAAGGTGTGGTACAATCCCGCCCGTTTGAGCCACGCGAGTGCTTGTGATGAATGCCTATTCTAAATTACTGATTACCGCGATGTGCGCCACGTTACTGGCGGTCGGCACGGCCCTAGCGGATACGGTGCATCTGAAGAACGGCAAAATCCTGCGTGGCGAAATCATCGAACAGACTAAAGAGTACGTGGTGCTGCGTGTGCCTTATGGGCAGGTGAAGGTCCGCCTGGACGAAGTGGAGTACATCGAAACACAGAGCACGCAGGAATATCAGCTAGAATTGGCGCGAGAGATGATCGCGCAACAGCGTTTTAGCGTAGCCATCGATGAACTGGAGCGTGCCCACGCCGCCAACAAGGACTCGCGGGAACTCGCCGAGACGCTTGGACGGGCCTACGCGGCACAGGGCCAACACTTCCTGGGCGTGCGTCGTTTCGAGGAGGCCCGCGCCTGCTTCGAGCGCCTCAAGGTGCTTGACCCATCTAACCAGGACGTGACGCGAGGCCTAGCCGAACTCGGCCAGGAGTCGCAGCGTCTGGGGAAGCACATCGACGAAGCTCGCGAGCGTATGGCTCGACAGAACTTTGACGAGGCCATCGAGATGTTTAGCCGTGCGCTGGCGTTCTCGGCCGATGCCCGCGTCCAGGTGGCTCGCGACTTGGCGTTGTGCCACGCGCACCGCGCCGAAGCGGCCTGGCAGAGCGCGCAGCCTGACCGTGCGCGTGACGATCTGGAACGCGCCTTCGGCCTGCACCCCGAATTGGCCAACCAGCTTGAAAACTTATACGCCGCGTGCGCGCTGACCGGCGTCTTGAACCTGTGGAACGAGGGCCACTTGGCCAAGGCGCATGCGAGCCTTGAACGTATCCGCGCCTTCGCGCCCAGCAATCCGTCCATGCTCTACGTATCGGGGCGAGTGGAAGAGGCCTTGGGCAAGCTGCCCGTTGCGGCCAAGTGCTATGCTGACGGCCTGCGCGTGCAGGCGGCCCATCCCACGAAAGAAATGGTCGCCGCGCTGCGCACGCGTCTTGAAAAAGCGTTAAGCCTGAATGAAGGAGGCAAGCGTATACGCTTCGTCACCACGTCCGTGGACGAAGCGGTCTACGCACAGGCCAAACCCGGTCATTTCGAGACGCTGACCACTGCTCACTTCACTATTTACCATCGCAACGACGCGCTGGCGGCAGAAGCGGGGCGCGTGTTGGAAGCGCATTACACGCGCATCCAGGAGGCCCTGGGCTTGCGAGCCGACTGGTCAGACCCACCCAAGGTTTTTCTACATCCCACGCAGGAAGCGTACACGCTGGCTACACAACAGCCCGGCTGGACCGGCGGCGTTTCGCGTTTCAGTCGTGTGCAGGGGGCGCTGGCACACCTGGAAATCCATTCGTGGCAAACCTCGCCGCGCCTGCTCAAGTCGGTTATCCCGCACGAGCTGACGCACCTTATAGTTAACCACGGCTTGCCTGCGTACGAGGCCTTGCCGCGCGCACTGCACGAGGGGTTCGCGGTGCTGATGGAACCTACCTACCGCCAGAACTTCTTTGTGAACTTTCTACGCTTACGTATGCAGAGCAAAGAATTCATTCCTCTCGCGGAGCTGTTGAAGCTCAAGGATTACCCGCGCGACCCGGACTTCTTCTATGCCGAAGGGTACGCGTTGGTGGGTTTTCTGGTTGCGAAGTTCGGTAGCGAAAAGGCCCTGTCGCTTATCCGTGACGCAGGCAAAGGCGGTGACATCGAAGCGCGGCTCCTGGTCGCCACCGACGCGCGCGCGCTTCAGGACCTGGAAAAAGCATGGAAGCGTTGGCTGTTAAACGATGAATAGAACGGGATCTCTGCGCGGGCCATAAAGTAGCACGCACTCTGGCAGAAAATCGCATTGTTTTACGAGCAACAGCAAGCCGACTAATCAAACGCGAGCGTCTCGCGGACGACTTCGTCGATGGTGGTGATACCGTCGAACATTTTCAGCGTGCCTGCCTCGCGAAGTGTGCGCATGCCGGAGCTTTGGGCTTCGATGCGCAGTACTTCGGTTGACTTGCGACCCATGACCAGTTCGCGCATTTTCGAGTCGAGCCTCATGATCTCGAAGATGGCGTTGCGTCCACGGTAGCCGGTTTTGTTGCAGTTATCGCACTTTGAGCCGAAATAGAATTTGCGGTCCACCACGTCTTCGGGGCGCAGGTTGACTTCCATGAGTTGATCTTCGGATGGACTGTATTCGGTTTTGCATTTGGTGCAGATGACGCGCACCAAGCGTTGCGCGATCACCGAGTGCAGCGTCGCGGAAACGAGGAAGGGCTCGATGCCCATGTCCAACAAGCGCGTGATGGTGCTGGGCGCGTCGTTGGTGTGCAGTGTGCTGAAGACCAAGTGGCCAGTCAGGGAGGCTTCGATGGCGATTTCGGCAGTTTCCAGGTCACGGATTTCGCCGACCAGAATCTTGTCCGGGTCCTGGCGCAGGATGGATCGCAGGCACGCCGCGTAGGTTACGCCGATGTCTTCCCGGATGGGCACCTGCACGATACCGTCCAGGTCGTATTCGACGGGGTCTTCCGTGGTGATGATCTTGACGTCCGGAGTGTTGGCCTCGTTCAGCACCGAGTAGAGCGTCGTGGTCTTGCCGGATCCGGTCGGGCCGGTTACCAACACGATGCCGTTGGGCTGGGAAACGGCCTCGCGGAAGAATTCCAGTTCCTCTTCGCGCATCCCCAGGCGTTCGAGGTCCAGCGCCACGACCGAGCGGTCCAGTACGCGCATCACCGTCGATTCGCCGAAGACCGTCGGCAAGGTCGAGACGCGCAAGTCGATAGGGTTGCCACCGACGGTCAGCTCGATTCGGTTGTCCTGAGGGATGCGCCGCTCGGCGATGTCCATGTTGGCCATGACCTTGATGCGGCTGACCAGGGCCATGGCCAGTTGGCGCGGCGGTGGTGTAATTTCCAGCAGCGTACCGTCGATGCGGTAGCGGATGCGGAATTCGCTCTCGAAAGGCTCGAAGTGGATGTCCGAAGCCTGATCTTTGATGGCGGTGAGCAGTACCAAGTTGAGGAATTTTACTACCGGCGCGGCGTTGGCCATATTTTCGATGTCGCGCTGGCTGGCGCCTTCTAGCTTGTTTTCAAACTGGTTCAACTCTTCGGGATTCAACTCAGCCAACAAATCCTTCACCGATTCCGATTGGTTGCCATAGAGGTTCTCGATGGTATCTTTGATTTGGTTGATGCTGGCGATGGTCCCTTCGATGTTGCAGTTCAGAATGAAGCGTAAGTCGTCAAGTGCCGTGACATTGCGTGGGTCGGCCATGGCCACGGTGAGCACGCCGCCGGCGAAATCGATGGGAACGATCTGATACATCTGCGCCATCGAGACCGAAATCATGCCCGCCACTTCTGGGGTGATTACGATGTTGCGCAGGTCAACGGGCGGCATGTTGTGCTGCGTGGCCAACGCCTGCACGAGGTCCTCATCCGAGATCACGCCCATATCAACCAGGATCTGGCCGATGGTCCCCCCCTGGTCGCGTTGCGTGGCGATGGCCTGCTCCAGATGGGCCTGTTCGATCACGCCCATTTCGATGAGCACCTGTCCGATTAACTTGCGCTCGTCATCTGAAGACTCTGCGACGGCATGGGCCGCTAGTTTTCTGTGTTGAGACATGTGCAGTTTCCCTCATTCTGCTTCCAGATTTAGTTCCCAAATGGCCACGTACCCTGGACCTACGTGCGGTTTACTCGGATACCGGAAAGCATAGGCGCGTTACCGTTTACGACCCTTCATGGCCTCGGTGTAATCGCGCACCTTCTTCTCCAAGATGTCCGGTTCCTGGCAGTGACGCATCATTTCGTTGTAGGCGATCTTTTGTGTGCTCCACAGATTGAACAGGAAGTCGTCCAGCAGAATGTTGCCTTCCTTGGCACCGGTCTGGATGTGCGAGTTGATCTTGAACGTCTCGCCTTTGCGCATCAACGAACGAATGGCGTCGTTGCAGAACATCAATTCGAATGCTGCAACGCGGCCCTTGCCGTCTTGGGTGGGCATGAGGGTTTGCGAAATGACGGCCATGAGTGTGGCGGCGAGCTGCGTGCGGATCTGCGCCTGCTGGTTGGACGGGAAGGCATCGACAATGCGATTGACGGTCTCGGCCGCGCCGGAGGTATGCAGGGTACCAAAGACCAAGTGGCCCGTTTCGGCGGCCGTGATGGCGGTCTGGATGGTGTCCAGGTCGCGCATTTCACCGACCAGCACCACGTCTGGATCCTGGCGTAGGGCACGTCGCAGTGCTTCTGGAAAGCTCGGCACGTCGTTGTTTATTTCGCGCTGCGTCACCACGCATTTCCTGTGTGCATGGTAGTACTCGATGGGATCCTCGATGGTGATGATATGGTCTGACCTCTGGGTGTTGATGAAGTCAATCATGGTGGCCAGCGTGGTGGTCTTACCTGAGCCGGTCGGGCCTGTGACCAGCACCAGTCCGCGCGGACGCAGGCACAGGTCTTTGACAACCGGTGGCAGGCCGATTTCCTCGAACGTGCGCAACTTCGAGGGAATCTGGCGCAGCACCACGCCCACCACGCCCTTTTGTTTGAAGACCGAGACGCGGAAACGCGCTTTGTCCAAATAGGCGAAGCCGTAGTCGGCTCCACCGCGTTCCGCCAATTCCTGCTGGTGGCGCTCGCTGGTGATGGACTTCATCAGCGCCATCGTGTCGTCGGGGGTAAGAGGGGTCTGGCCGAGGTTGTGCAATTCGCCGCGCACGCGCGCTGTGGGCGGGCGACCGACGGTTAGGTGCAAATCTGAGGCATCGTATTTGATGATGGCCTCCAGAAGGCGTGCAATGTCGGCCTTCGCACCGCCGCTGGTCGCGGGAGTCACAGGTGGAGGCGCACCGCCTCCTAGCCCACCTAGTTTGGACTGGCCGGGAGTTTGCGGCTGCGCTTCACTCATGCCAGGAAGCGCAATTTTGGCGACGGGCAGTCGTTGTGCTGGCGGCTGACCTTGCATCGGATTCATGCGTTCGTCCGTTTCCAGGGTGGTACCCTATGAAAGTGTTTACCTAAAAATGAGCAACGGATTTGTCCCCGTGGGGCGACAAGCCGTTCCTCTGCGTACTCTCCGGTGCGATCCTCTGTCGTGGTGTGACGAAGATAAGCGAGGACCGGGCGCTTTTGCAAATGCCGCGATTGCACTGTGGTTAAGGTGGACCAGATTGTCGAGACACTTTTGGAGCTTACGGCCCAAACGAGTGCGTAGTCCTTTTCATTCCGCTTGCGCGCCAAATCTCGCGCATTCCCTGCACGTTGCGTTGAGCCGCCCTCCACCGAATGCATACCCGGCAGGGCCGCCTCTGACGCCTTTTTTCGCGCTGGAATCCTACGTGGATAAGCGGGGCAGGACATCCAGGAATGGATCTCACTCTAAGGGACGCGAAGGGCTACGGCTTTGAACTGGCCCGAGAACTTGGGTCAAAATTGAGGCGCGGATTGATCTGCACGTGCCCGTGGACCTCGCGCAAAAACGCAGGCCCAAATTCGGCGCGCTTGCTCTCGCCCACGCCAGGAATGGTACGCAGCTCAAATTCGTTCATAGGATACGTACGCGCTATCTCACGCAACGTGGCGTCCGAAAAGACGATGTATGCCGGCACGTTGCGTGCGTCTGCCAAACGCTTGCGCAACTGGCGCAAGGATTCGAAAAGAATTTCATCGCATTCGATCTGCCCTTTGCGGCGCACGCCTTCGAGCACGCGCGGCGCGGAAGGTTTGGAAAGCAGCACGGGCTGCCGCTGCTTCAGTGCGGTATGCCCAGGGGGAGTTAGGTCCAGCCGCGGATAGCGACCTTCGTACGTCTGCTTCAACAATTCCAGCGCGATCAGCTCCCGACCGATGGCCTGCCACTCCTTGCCGCTGTGCTCTTTGCCGATGCCGTACGTCGAAAGGGTATGGTGCTCCCAGCTACGGACGAGGTCGCTCTCCGCGCCCGTCAGGACATCGGCTACGTATTTGACCGAGAATCCGAAGCTGCTGTTGCGTTCGCGGATGCGATACACGCACGAGAGAAACTTTTGAGCGTCCAACGTGCCGTCGTAGGTAGCACGCGGGGTCATGCAATTGTCGCATCCGCCACAAGGAACCTTGACCCAGGTTTCTCCGAAATAGTTCAGCAGCGCCGCTCGGCGGCACGCGCGCGCTTCGGCGTATTCCAGCATCAGACGCAGCTGCTGCCGCGCAATGTCCTGCTCGCGCGGGTCCGGTTTTTCATCGATGAAGCGATTTTGCTTCACCGCATCGCCCGCGCTGAACAGCAGCAGGCATTCACTGGGCAGCCCATCGCGTCCCGCGCGCCCGGTTTCCTGATAATAGCCCTCGATATTTTTAGGCAGGTCGTAGTGGACCACGAAGCGCACATTCGACTTATTGATGCCCATTCCAAAAGCGATGGTCGCGCAGATCACATGCGCGTCGTCGCGGATGAAACGGTCTTGGTTGCGCGCCCGGTCGGCGCTTTCCATGCCGGCGTGGTACGGCAGCGCGCGCACGCCATCGTCATCCAGTTTCACGGCCAGACGCTCTGCGCTCTTGCGGCTGTGGCAGTACACGATGCCGCTTTCTTTTTTACGCCCACGCACGAACTCCAGAAGTTTTGCGTAGCCTTTTTCTTTCGGCTCGACGCGATACGTCAAGTTGGGGCGGTTGAAACTCGCCACGTAGCAGGTTGGCTTCCGCAACCCCAGATGCGTAACGATGTCCCCGCGCACATGCTCGGTCGCGGTGGCAGTCAGCGCCATAAACGGAACGTCGGGCAATATCTCGCGCACCTTCGTGAGCTGCCGGTATTCAGGTCGAAAGTCGTGGCCCCACTCGCTGATACAGTGCGCCTCGTCAACGGCCACCGCCACAACGTTCCACTTGGACAGGTTGTTCAAGAAGCCGTCCAGCATGATGCGCTCGGGCGCGGCGTACACCAGGCAGTAACGTCCTTCGTACAAGCCGCGCAGCCGGGCGCGAGCATCCTCTTCTTGCAAGGTTGAGTTCAAGTATGTGGCGGCGATGCCGTTGGCCTGCAACGCATCGACTTGGTCTTTCATCAGCGCGATCAACGGCGAGACCACGACCGTCAGACCTGGACGCATGAGCGCGGGTAATTGGAAACACAGCGACTTGCCACCGCCGGTGGGCAGTAGGGCGAAGACATCGCGCCCGGCTAACGCATCGCGGATGATTTCTTCTTGAAGCGGGCGGAAGGTCGTGAATCCAAAATGTTTTTTAAGCGCCGCGCCTAAAGCTAGGGCACCCGTAGTAGAACGCGCGCTAGAGTCCCTGTCGTGTTGAACGCTTTTTTTCATGTCAGACCGCCGCCCATCACCGCTGCATAACTTTTCCAGGCCGTGCCGGCCAGAGCACCGAGCATGACAGCCAAGGCCAGCCAGTCGCCCAGATGAAACGCGGGCAATTCAGGGTCGCGCTTGCGCAACACCACCGTCAGCACCGTGCCGAGCGTCAGGAACACTGCACCGATTCCGAACTGCTGCGCGAAGTGTTCACGCGCCCAAGGCCCTGCAACACGCGGTGAAGCGCTTTCGCGTTGGAACAGCGCTTCCCCGGACGCCTCCATCCAGAAGCCACAGGTCATGGCAAAGATGCACAGCCAGAAGACGCGGCGTTGTCCAGGGGTCATGGCGATCAGGTGGGCGCGGCCCACCATCCTCTCCTAAGCACGCGCAGCGCTAATCACCGGCTGATGGGCCATGCCCACTCTACTTTACCTTCGGATACGCGATCAAATTCGCCAGCATGCGGTACGCACCGGGGACGCCCGCACGAAGCTGTCGATACCAGACGTAACTGGTGTAGATGAAGCTGCCTTTGTCGCCCTTGCCGAGGTCCGTGACGAGCAGGCCGCCGTCCAGCGCGGGTGCGCCAGGATCGTTGCTCGAAAGCAGGGCGCTGTACTTCTCATCCCATTTTGTGGGGAAATACACGCCGCGTTCCTGTACCCAGCCGACAAAATCGCGGTCCCAGATACGGTTGGGGCGCGCAAGCAAGCTATGGCCGGGCTTCAATATTCGCAGGGGTGCTTGCTCGTCGGTCACGCGCTGAAAACTCAGTGTCAAAGGCAACGGCGCAATGCACCCGCCGCCCCCTGCCTTGCGAAAAAAAACACGCCCCATGGCCTCCGTGCTCGACTCGTTCCAATCAAAATCTTTTTGATAGAAACACACCACGTTGCCACCGTTATCCATGAACTCCTTGAGCCGCTCGCGAAATTTAACCACATCGGGCCGGTATTGAGTCGCCCGGATGTCCAGCACAATGGTATGCAGCGCGGTTAAATCGCTTTCCAGAAAATCCGCCGGCTTAAGCTCCACGAGTCCTAGTCCTTTGAAGTGCCCTGACAGCAGCTTCAACGCGTCCCAGGTGGCCGTATCGTAGGTGCGTACGACTCCGACATTCAGCGGCACGGGCAGCTTGATGGGCACGCGACGGAACGTAATGAGGTGCGTTCGGGAGGCTTTTTCGCCCTCGGCCCAGACCAGCACTCGCGCAGTTAGATCACCTAGGGCCAGTTCTTTCACCGGAGCGTGGAACACCAAGTCCGCTACGAGCGTCTGACCTTCTTCCGTGAATTCTAATTTTGCGCCCGCGTGTTTGCCGGTCTCCTGAGCCATGGCGCGTTCGTTCTTCACCGGCTTGACGTACAGCGTCTGTCTGCCGCGGCGATAGTTGGTCACGAGCAGCTTCGTGCGACACAAGAGCGCCTCTTCGTCTTTACGGTCCGGATCGTCGAAGACGAGTACGGGGTCGTGCAGGCAGCGTGCCTCGTACGGAGGCGCAAGCGCAAGAGGCACCGCAACGGGTTCGAGGTCGAACGTAACGTCCTGAGCGCGCGCCTTAACCGAAACTTTCGCCGCAACCTGCACGGGCGCATGAACATTCATGCGCGCATTCATAAAGCGCTCATATGGAAAATTAGGCATGGCCGCAGCGGTTGCTTTGATTTTGGCCGAAACTTCAATGCTCGTGCCCGCCGGGATTACATGCTGAGGTGATTCCAACTTCGCAAGCTCCCAGCCAGGCTCGCTCGTCAGTTTCAGTTCCGTTAAGGTCACGGTTTCCCGGCCTGTATTGGCGAAGCGAACGGTGACGGAGACTTCTTGGCCCGCAGTGCATGTATCGTCGTCCGCGCGTGCCTCCAGCAGCAGTCCAAGAGACTGTGATACGCATTTCTCGAAATGAAGGACCTCGCGCTGAAAATGGCTTGAGGACGGCCACGCTACCGGAAGCTTCGTTCCCGAAACTTGTGCGGCTTCGCTTTCAGAAGCCAAAGCCAGGGACTGTCGTTTATCTAGTAGTCCCGGTAAAAAATAGCGCTCGCGCAGTTCGTCCAACCCCTCCGTAAGACGCGTTAACGACCCTGCGCTATCCGTCATGCCCTTTTCGTCATACGGCGTGTTTTCTCGTGCCTTTGTTTTCACCCGTTCAAAAAAACGCTCCACTTTTTCGCCCGGCGTAACCTCGCGCTTCATCCCCTGCGAGACATGTTTTTCCAGTGCCCAAGCGGAAATCTCCAGAGGTGAGTGGCCTGAAGACGGCTCGCATTGTGAAACGTCGATACGTAGCGTGGCTTTGTCCCGTTCGAAATCTCCCAGACGGCGGTACAGCGCGCTGGGGGTCCATGGCTTCAGGCCTTCGTCTGAGATTTGTTCCGGGAAGCGCTGCGCATCGCCTGCGGCGTCTACGGCTGCCCATAACAGTTTTGCGCAGGCGACATGGTGGCCGTGATCCACGCCGTCCGGATTGTGGTTGGTGAAGAGCAGGTCCGGCCTGACGGTACGGATGACGCGCACAAGCCGCCCCAGCGCCTCGTCCTGGCCCCACACGTTCAGCGTCTCTTCGGCGGACTTGCTGTAACCAAAATCGGGCAGATTGAGATACCACACCTTCGCGCCGAGCACGCGCGCGGCGGACTCGGTTTCCTGCGTGCGCTTCCAGCCCAGGGCAGCACCGAGTTCGGAGCCAACTTCGTTCTGCCCCCCTTCTCCACGCGTGGCAAGACACATATGGACTTCGACACCCAGCACGCGCCGCAAGTACGCAATGGTCGCGCCGTCTTCGTCATCGGGATGCGCAGCTACTGCGAGCGCGCACAACCCCGAACGTGCGGCCATCAATTCCAGGCGCAACTTGTCCAAACCACGCTCAAACGGTGGTTCGGCGGGTGCCTCGCTAGCCGAGAGCAACGACCTCGCTAGCAGCAGGATGATTAAGACCGTACGGGTCAACATGCCTTGACTCTCCCCAGCATCGAGTGCTCTTCGACGAGCGCCGCGCGGTTACCTGCTACCCTCTCAGAGCGTAAGCCAGCACGAACGGAGCGCGTCCGGGACAGTTGAATGCGTCCATCCCCTACGCTGCTGCACACGTTGCAGTGTTCAGGCCAACTCGCGGCTACATTGCGCGCAGGTACCGGCCAAGCCAACTAAGGGGCCGTCAGCATGTCCGCACGAGCGGCCTACGGCAAGCGCGACTGATCTTTTGCATTCAGCCCCTACGAGCATGCGTGGTGGAAGTTCTACCGCCGTGCTCGCCACGACGCCCGCGCTTGAAGCCAGCCGGCCAGTGTTATCGCGCCTGCGCCCAAACCCACTAGGCATAGACCCAACGCCGTCGCGGCGGGCGGATCGTTGCGCATGACCTCGTACATTTTTACGCTCACCGGCATGGTCTCCGGAGAGAAGAGAAGTTGCGAGGCCACGAATTCGCCCGCGCCCGTCACGAAGCAGAGCAAACCCGCCGCGAGCAACGTAGGAAACAGCAGTGGCAGGACGACCGTTCCAAGCGTCCGCAGTGGGCCCGCGCCCAAACCGCGCGCTGCGGCTTCTACATCTCCGCCCATCCCTTCCAACGCCGCGCGTATCGGTCGCACCGCCAGCGGCAGACATCGAACTGCGTAAGCCAACACCAAAATCACCGTGGTCTGGCCAAGCGCGAAGCCGCCCGCCAACCACGACGGCGCATGGAAAGCCGTTAATACCGCAAGCGCCACGGCTGAACCTGGCAGCGCGACGGCGAGCAACACGCAACTTTCCGCAGGCAGACCCGCCCAGGTCGGCGCGCGGCGCAAGGCCAGCGCAAGCAGCAACGCAATGGACACGTCGAGGCTCGCCGTGATCGCGCCGTAGATTAAACTGCGCCACAGCGAGTTCCAGGCTTCCTGATCCAAACGTTGAAAGGCACCGAGCGTAAGTTCTTCCGGCCATGTGCCGCTGTACCAACCGCGCGCGTCGGTGAACGCGCCTTGCGCGACCATCAGCGGCGGCGCGAGCAGCACCAACGCAGCAATGCCGGAAAGGACGCAGCGCAGCGCCGCTTCGCCGTGGCCAGCCCGTGGCAACGCACTTTCGCCGCCGCCTTTCAGACCTGCCGTTCCGAAAGTACGTCCGGAACTTTTGCGCTGCGCGCGCAAGAACGGTGGCAAGGCAACCAGCGAAACGAGCGCGAGCAACGAGGTCAGCGCGGCTACAAAGGCGGGATCTCCAGAGCTTAATTCATTGACGATTTCCACAGTGAGGTACTTGCCGCTGGTGTGCAACACGTACGGGCCGGAGAAACTTGCTCCCGCAGCCATGAACGTCAGCAACGCGCCTGCAGCGACCGGTCCTTGGATGTTCGGCCAAACCGCATGACGGAAGACCGCCCACGCACCGCCGCCCAGATTGCGCACGGCGTCTTCGTGCGCATGCTCGACATTTTCCAGCGCTGCCGCCGCGAAGGCATAGGTGTAGATTCCAAAAGAATACGCATGCAAGATCAACACGGCGACCAAGGGCGTGATCAAAGGTTGGCGCAGATTCGACGACCACCCTTGGTTCAGTATCCCGCCTTCTCCCAAAAGCCGCGCGAAGGCCAGGGTTCCGACTAAAGGCGGCAGGAGCACCGGCGCGTACCCAAGCAGCGCAAAGAGGCGTCGGCCAGGGAACTCGCGCCGCCACCACAACAGGGCCAGCCCCAAGCCCCACGCGCCGCCCGCCAGCACGCTCAACACCGCAAGCTTTAGGGTGCCCCACGCGGCCTGTCGCACGGGCGGTTCCCGCCACAGCGCACGCAACGCCGGAGCGCTGGGCTGGTGCTGGGGATCCCAGCCGTGGAGCTGTGCGCGGAATTCAGCTACCGGTGCGCACAGCCCATCCAAAAGCAGCGTTCCAAGTGGATAAAAAATATACGCCAGTAGTGGCAGCGCCACCAGCAAGGCTGGCCAGACGCGGTCGGAGCGAAGCGGCATGGGGGTGTGTTAGTGGAATACGCAAGCAGTGGCAAGAGACGGTCCGTTTACGGAAACTCAAGAGGAGGAAAACAAATCGTAACCGTTCAGTCCCCCTCAAGCCGTCCGCAGCGAAGGGGCGGTCTTCCCTGGCAGAGATCAATGGCTTTCAGGGAGCGTCAACAGTGCCACCAGCCTGCAATCAGGGCTTCTCCAACTTCTGCAGCGCCTGCTCCACCGTCGGGTCCCCGCTGAAATGCGTACGCAAGGTTTCGGATAGCTTCTGCAACACCTCACGATCCGG